>Ga0116166_1000614_pt1 | contig 33939 bp, 47 predicted proteins | sample AD_JPNMR2_MetaG_FD_89884 | JGI IMG/M metagenome (GOLD analysis project Ga0116166, IMG submission 89884) | Active sludge microbial communities of municipal wastewater-treating anaerobic digesters from Japan - AD_JPNMR2_MetaG | ecosystem: Engineered > Bioreactor > Anaerobic > Digestate | place...
ACGCAGATGCTAAAATAAAACAAATACCACATAATAAACAATTAGGAGACATAGATATTTATGATCCAAATGATAAAACCCAATGTTTTGAAACATTAAGAAAAATAAATTACATAGTAATTTATAATAATTATAAAATAACTATAGCAGATGGTATTATTATTATTCATAATAATAAGTCAAAAATATTTAAAGATATAGATTATGGAAAATATTTAATTTATAATTATGGAAATATTTATGTATTAACAGCAAATATTGATAATATTATTCAAAATAATGATATAAAAAAATTTACTAATTTTTTAAGTATATATATTTATATTAAAAATGATAATAATATTATTACTGATCAAGATATAAAAGATTATCATTTAATAAGTAATAAATATACAGCAACACAAAAAATTAATAACAACATTATTAATTTAAAACATAAACAATATATCGAAAATTATAAATTTTTACCAATAAATAATATATTATTATCGGGTAATACACTTAAATATAATAATAAAATTTTATACATTAATGATTATTATAAAAATAGAATAAATGAAACTATAATTAAAAATTTTAATTTTTATTATTTTCAAAACTTATATGGTATATATATTAGCGAATTATGTTTCTATTTAATGAGATGCCAACATACAAATTTACCTATTAATATTAACATTAATAATATTAATATTAGTTTTAACATTATCAAAAAATATTATTATATAAATAATATTAAAATTTGCCAAGATGATATTTTATTACACTTATTTAATTCTATTTTTTATAATTCACAAAATGATTACGATAATTATTTAAAAAATTTGAATAATTTACCATTAAAAATATATAATATTATTAATAATGGTGTAATATTAAGTTGTATTTTTGATGATAATGGATATATGATAAATATAAAATTAAATTTTTGTCTTGAAAATAATAAAAAATATTTAATATTAAATAACAAAAAATATACAATAAATAATATCAATAATATTTATAAAATTACTAGACCAAGTATAAGAAAAAGATATTCAATAAATGAATTTTATAATTTATTAAAAAATAGTATTACTGAAGATTTAAGTATCAAACCAGAAAATATTATTGAAGAGGGTAAAGAAAATTATAAATTATTTGTTAAAGGGATAAAAAATAAGATATATAAATATGGTAAAAATTTAAAAATTGAATTTGATCAAATTATAAATTTATCAACTAATATAGGGCATAAATTTATTAATTCTGCTCTTTATATTTATAATGATGATATTAAATATTGTATCGATTTAAATAATAGTAATATTTTTGTTGGACGAAATGAAATTATGAAATCTACTATGTATTATATGGGAGATTATAAATTCTATAAATTAGATTTTACATCTTTAATAAAAGAAATAAATGAAAAAAAACTGATAGAATTGGGTACTGGATTAATTATTAATTAGGAGAAAAATTTTTGACTTGTAACATTGTAACTATAACATTATTATGATGACATAGATTAACTAATTAATATAATTTATGTCATCATTAAATTCCTACCTAAAAGAAATAAGAAATTTTAATTTATTAACGAAAAAAGAAGAAACAGAATTATTTTTAAAAGCAAAAGCAGGAGATAAAAAAGCTTATGAACAAATTATTACTTCTAATTTACGATTCGTCATAAGTGTTGCGAAAAAATACCAAATACCTGGCGTTGAACTAGACGATTTAATTGCAGAAGGTAATATGGGGCTCTTAAAAGCTTATGAAAAATTTGATGTAAACAAAAAATTAAAATTTATTACATATGCAGTTTGGTGGATTAAACAAAGTATTATTAATTATATTAATGATTATTCCAAATTAATTAGATTACCAATGAATAAAGTTATTAATTTAAATAAAATTAATAAAATTAAAGATTCATTAGAACAAAAAAAATCTAGGGAAGTTTCTTATGAAGAATTAGTAGATATTGTCGATAATCCTGATATATTAAATGATTTAAAACATAACTGTAGTATTATAAGTTTAGAAAAACCACAAACTGACAATCAAAAAGATTTAAATGAAATATTACCAGATCCTGTATATCATATTTCAAATGATTTAGTTTATCTAAAAGAAGAAATTGAAGATATATTAAAAGAATTCTCTCCAAAAGAAAGAAAAATATTAAAAATGTATTATGGGATTGGCTATGAAAGATCTTATACATTAAAAGAAATAGGAGAAGAATTTAAATTAACTAGAGAACGTATAAGGCAAATTAAACAAAAAGCCATTGAAAAATTAAGAAATAAAAAACATTCAAATAGGTTGAAAAATTGATATGCAATACTATGTTTATTCTGATAAATCAGAAGAATATAATTATTTTTTTCAATGGATTGCTGATAAAACTATAATTGGCGTTGACACAGAAACAGAAGGATTAGATATATTCGTTTCAAAAATGTTATTATTACAAATTGGTAATACGCAGGATCAATTTGTTTTTGATGCATATAAATTGGGTAAAGAAAAAATTACTCTAATTTTAAATACTATTAACCATCCTGATATAATTAAAGTTTTTCATAATGCAAAATTTGATTATTCAGTAATTAAATTAAACTATCAAATTGAATTAGAAAATATCCGATGTACAATGATAGCCGATCAATTGTTAACAGCTGGAAAAAAATTATCCCATAGTCTAAAAAGTCTCCTTGATAAATATCTTAATGTCAAGATATCTAAAGAAGAACGAGAGGGATTTACAGAAATAGCATTTGGAGATGATTTTACTGAAAATCAAATTACATATGCTGTTGTAGATGTTATGTATTTAATTCCACTATATAATAAATTAATGGAATTAATTAATGAAAGGGATATGACATTACTATCAGAAATAGAATTTCATACTATTAAAGTAACGGCAGATATGGAAATAAATGGAATAAAAATAGATAAGAATAAATGGCTACAATTAAAAAATGATGCATATAAAAAACAAATTGATGCGTTTAATAAATTAAATGAATTCTTTTTGCCATATTGTCATATAGATTTATTTGGTAATCCTGATATAAATTATAATTCTCCTACGCAATTATTACCCCTTTTATGCAAAATAACAGGACAAGAATTAGAGTCAACTAATGAAAATTATATTAAATATATTGACCATCCTGTTATTACTGCATTGATTGAATATCGAAAAGCAACTAAACTACTAACTACATATGGGCAAAAATTTATCGATGAAAATGTCCAAGCTGATGGTCGTATACATACACAATTTAATCAACTTGGAGCTAATACGGGTCGTTTCTCTAGCAAAAATCCTAATTTACAAAATATACCGCATCAACAAATTTATAGAGATCCTTTTATCGCAGAAGACGGATATAAATTAATATGTGCCGATTACTCAGGACAAGAAATGGCTTTACTTGCATATATAAGTCAAGAAAAAAATTTAATAGATGCGATTAACAATGATATCGATATACATTGTATGACTGCATCGTTAATTTATAATATACCATTAGAAGAATTTTTTATTGAACCTGGTAATTATTCTAAAGATAACTTAAGACCTGATAAAAAAATAATTAGAAATAATGCTAAATCAACAAATTTCGGTGTTGTATTTGGCATGGGTCCAAAAAGATTATCTGAAACTTTGAGAATCAATATAGATGAAGCGAAAGAAATCTTAAATAAATACTATGAAAAACTTCCTGGCGTAGATAGACTAATGAAATATTTAACTGCAGAATTTAAAAAAAATAAATATGCATATAGCCCGCTAGATGGACGTAGAAATGACTTTTCAAATATAGATTGGGATAATAATAAAAAAGTTTCCCATGGTATTAATGCTGCAAAGAATCTACCTATGCAAGGAGCTGCCGCATCTGTAACAAAACTCGCCTTAGTATATATCGATAAAAAAATTAAAGAAATGAAATTAGACGCAAAAATAGTTTTAGTTGTTCACGATGAAATTCTTGTTGAAGTAAGAGAAGATCAAGCCGAACAAGCTGCTAAAATGGTAGCAGAAGAAATGATACGAGCATTTAATTTCTTTTGTCCAACAGTAATTATGAGAGTTAAACCAGAAATAAGTGACCATTGGGTACATTAAAAAATTTAAGGAGAAATTTATGATAATAAATATTATTACATTAATATTAGTTTTCTTAATATTAATAACAGTCATGACAAATTTAACTCAAAACGATGATAAAAATAAAAATGATAAAAAATATGAAATAAATTATTCTTCTTCATCTACTACACCTTCAATACCAATTCCAATTAATTCAACTATTAAACAACATATAGACCAACAAAAAGATGTGGAACAAGGACAAAATGTTGATGAAGCATTAAAAATAGCATTGCAATCTAATGAAATAACAGAAGATTTTATTGCAACTCATTATTTAAATATATTACAAATTTATAAAAAATATGATTATTTAATGTCAAATGAAAGTGCTGTATATGATATAATATCTACACTTATAACATATTGTTCTAATGTACAAATTAAAATTTTCTTAATAGCGGAAATTAAAAATATATTACAAATAGAAAATGAAAATATATCTGTCGATTTAAAACTAAAATTACTAAACTTATTATTTTCACTAGTAAATTCATCAGGAGGAAATAAATAATGATAATAGGTTTTGGTAATAAAGCACAACAAGGAAAAGATACATGCGCTAAAATATTCCATAATTTATTTCCAAATGATTCTATTATATTACATTTTGCAGACGAATTAAAAGAAGAAGTAAAATACATAGAAGGATTTTTATTAATTATACATATTCCTAATTCTACTAATGATATTATTATCCGTAATAAAAAATTAATTACACCGGAAGGTATAATTAAGTATGAATATAAATTAGTTACCGATGAAAAATTAAAAAAATTAATATTGAATTATTTAAATGGTAAAAAGTCACACGTAGGTATGATAGATAAAGATCCAATTCTATTACAACTATGGGGCACTGATTTTAGACGTAATGAAGATCCAGATTATTGGGTTAATAAAGTAAAAGAAAAAATTAACTCTCTTAACAAAAAATATATTTTAATTCCCGATACAAGATTTAAAAATGAATTCGAATATATTAAATCACAAGGTGGGTATTATATACGAGTAATAAGAAAAAATTATATTAATAATGATCGAAATCCTTTACATAAATCCGAAATAGATTTAGATGATGTAGTGCCAGATTATGAAATTATTGCAGAAAATGGTGATATAAAATCGTTAGAGGAACAAATAAAAAATATTATTAATGATATAAATGAAAAAGAAAAAAATAAAAATGCAAAGGTTTAACCCTTTGCATTTTTTTTTAACTTAAATTTTATACTTTAACACTTAATAAACCAGTTGCTTCAAGAGGACTCAATGCTGTTGCTCTTAAAGAAATATTTTCAACTAAAATTGTTTGTTGTGCAGCTAAGCTTAAACTATGTGCTTGAATAAAACAACCCTCAAGATAAAATCCACCGTAAGCATCACCCGATGTATCATAAAAAGCAAAACCTAAGCCAATAGGTTTATTAAAATAAGAAGAAGCTAAATTAATAAAGAAATATCCAGGATTAGGAACAGTATGTCCACTTTTAACACTTTCCATAGTTACATCGATTGATTCTTCAGTAGATTTTAAATTTGACGAAGGCTCTGTTGGGCTTGCTATAGATGCTCCAGTACCTTTATCAAATGCACCTACTGCCCAGGAATTCATTTTAACAGAATCTCCATCAGCTTGCTGTAAATATATTGCATACATAAGTGATGGACCATCAAATAAAATCCTATTTAATGATGCACTGATAAATGTTCGACCTGGAATAAAAATAGGAAGTCTTGCACCAATTTCAAATAATTGCTGTATCTGCTTTTGTTGTGAAATTTGCACACCTTGTACAAATCCAACTGGAACTAAAGAAGTATAATCCGTTACATTTTTTAAATATGGTGGGCCGGAAAAAATTACTGCACTATCAGAAGACAAAAAATTATTCCCATCTGAATAATATTCCTGAGCTTGCACGTTTTCCGATAGAAAATTTTCCCTCCAATCGTTTAAATTTTTATATGATGTACTTGCCATTTTCTATCTCCTTAAAATAATAATGTAATCTTGATATAATTAACGGGATATACAGGTAAAATGTTTATTTCGATCAAAATTGTATCTGGATTAATATCATCTTGTTTTATGGATAGTACACTCATATCATTTATAACACCATTAGTTACAAGTACTCTTTTAATACCCGTTAAAATCGAATTTATTAATTTAATGAAATTTGCATTTATATTATATTTTCCAATATATGGGGATAATGTCTCCCTTATAAATTTAGCAGTATAATCTAAAGCTTTAGTTATACTCAATTCTTGTTTTGCTATAGAAGTAATATCCGTACTCAACTGATGTCGAATATATATTGGATTTGAATAAGAATTTTGTGTCATTATTAATGTACCACCCGAAGCCATAGTATTTAAATTTGTTTCAGTAAACAAATCCCAAGAACCGATAGTTCTTGATAATCCTACCACAGTTGAATTAGTTAGAGGCTGTGATGGATGTGTACCTATAATTAATCCCGCCAATTGTGCACAATAGTAAAATCCTGGTACCGGGGCCAATACTGTAACTTTACCATCAGATCCGCCCCAACCACCAGCTATTAATTCATTTAATACCTGATCTGTTAAATCAGTACCAGCTTTATATTTCTTACCTGTAGATGGAATAACTAAATCACTTATTAATTTAGCATATATACCGAGTGAAATAAAATCTTTATCCATAAATGGATCAAAAGAATTATTAATCCAAGATTGATATATAGTACTAACGTGTCTTGTTTCAACTGTATAGGCTAAATCAGGATGTATAGAAAATAATCTCTTTGACCCATATGCTGAATTTGTATCACGTATACTTGTAGCAATATTTGCTCTTTCTGTTGCATCTAAATTATATATTATATCTCCATAAGAAACTTCTTTATTTACTAATGCGATTCTTTCTTTTTTTACAGTAGGACTAGACATATTATTGCAATGTATTACTAACGAAGAGGGGTCGATCTTATGTGTCATCGGAGCAATAACATATACATCATGAGTCGCTAAATCATTATTTATAGCATCTATACATTGAGTTTCAGTAATACCACTAGCTGACAATGATAAAATATTAATAGTATTATTAGAATTCATCATTGCCAATGTAGCTCCATAAGCTAATGGATTCCATGAAACCGATGGTCCTAAAATTAATTCAATATCAGAAGCCGATTCTATAACATTGAATTTATTTAAAACGGGTTTTTTTGCTCTAAAGCCAACTTTGACTAAGTAAGTTCCAGTTGCTACTGTTGTAGAAGTTATATTCGCATTAATTGTAACAGTATTATTATTTACTGTAAAATCAGTCCCATTCACCAAATGATAACTATTACCTGTACCTGCTCCAGATACACCAAATAAATCTATTATAACTAAATCCTCATCTCCAGTTACATCGTAATAATTTGCATTAATTCCAGATAAAGCTAATGTATATTGAGTACCTGTTGTATATTTTGTACTAGCTATTGAACTTTCACTAGATATATCTTGCCAGTAAAATGCATGCCCAACAATACAAGCTTCTAATTCTGGAGTTGCTAAAATAGGTGTTTGAGAGTTTTGTATTTGAGTTATCTCTACACCAGGCTTGGTATAAACTCTCGCCATTTAAATACCCTCCAAATTTTTATTTGTATTTTTATTAAATAATCCTTTGATCATATTATAACCTAATTTTGCTTCAGTATATGGTCTAGCAAATTGCCATGTTGCATAATCGGTTATACCTTCTTTTACTCTATTATCTCCTCCGAATAATAAAGACTGTGCACCAAATGCGGCAGGAGTTATTGAAGCCCCTAATACTTGCATCGGTAATCGTTTTTTTACAATATAATTTATTACTTCTTTATTATCAGGTGATAATTGCATTCCTGCAATCGGTCTATCTTTAAGAAAACTTGCTTTACTCCGTAAATATAATTTACCATCTGGGGCTCTATAAATATCATTTACAGGATTAATCATTCTAGTACCTTTTCCAGGTATTACTTTAAATCTTTCTGTTCGTATTTGATCTTTTGTTAAATCAAAAAAGTTTTTTATACCTTGTATTACATTTTCTGAAAAAGACTTTCCAGCTCCAATGCCTTCTCTTAATCTTCTTGCACTATATACTGCATTCCCAATGCCTCGGGCTAACCACCCTGAATTAGCTGGAACTGCTATTTCTTCTAATGCTACAGAACCATTACCTAATGATTTAATCATTGGAGTTCTATATTGAACTAGATAATCTGCTAATGATTTCCTCGCTAGTTGTCCAGCTGTACCACCTGCTTTTAAAGCTCCCTCAGCACCTTCTAAAAAAGATAAAAATTTACCACTAGTACCTAAATTCTTTATAGCTTGTGCTACAGGCTTTATAAATTTTATTAAATTAGCAAGAACTCCTACTTGAGCATTTTTTTCTAATATATTTTCTATTTCATGTGCAAAAGCCGTTTTAATTATATAATCAATATCTTTATTATTCATATTTTTATCCTTCTATAGTAATTTCATTTTGAATATTTTCACCAATTTTGTAATATCCTTTAACTACACCGCCACTGATACTGTATATATATGGATCATCGGTTGGTATTGGATTTTTATCTATAACATTATTTAATGTTATTGCATCTATATAATGTATACTAAATGTCGATTCTGGTAATTTTAAAAATTGTATTTGGGTTCCACCATTTATAACTTTAAAATCTATATTTTCTAAATATTCTATTTCATCACCAATTATTTGAATATTATTTTCTTTTGTTTCCTTAATAACTGTATGCTGAATAAAACAATCTAAACTTAATGGTATTAGAAATAATTCAGGTTCAGATGAAGCTTTAATTAATTGTTCTGCACCTATACTTAATCCATTTATTTGATGAATACCTGCCTCTTTTAGTTTTGTTTTATATCCAATTATTGCAGTATTTAACATATCAGCTATATTTTCGGCTTGTATACCATTTTTTGAAATTATATTATATGTAATACTAACCCTTAGTAAATCAGTAAAAATTTCATTTGAAAATACTCCAGAATTTGGACTATTTGCCGCTAAATTTTGTATACCATATTTATTAATTAATACTGAATTCTTCCCATATTGTCCACGAACTATAAATGACCAATTTATACCATTTCTAGATAAAATGATACAAGGTTTCTTCGCTGCAACGCCTAAATCAACTGCCATTTTGTCAGCAATTATTATAGCAGTATCTTGTACCGAATACCGCCAAGGAAAAATCCTACTTTGTTCAAAATAAGCTTGAGCAAAACTTAAAAAAATGTATTTTATTGAATTAGATATCCCCAAAATCTACAATCCCAAATAAATAATCTTTTAATTCAAATTCTTTTACTTCATCAAATTGAATTATTTCATTTTTTGTACTATGTATTTCTAATATACTATTTTTCATTTCATCCATTATTTGTCGCATAATATTTACAATATCGACAACAGTTTGTTGTTTTGGAATTATTTGCATAATTAAAATTTATAATTTTCTTTTGTTACTTTTAAATTATTTGCCTTTAATCCCAACTGAATTCCCCTATAACCTAGTAATGTCGCTAAGGGTAAACCCACATATTGTGCTAATAAATAAGCAACAGTATGTGGGCTTGTTAAAGCTATTATAGCACCCGAGGTTAAGCCTATAACATAACCCCAAATTTCTTTTCGTTTATACCAAGTTTTAGGTTTAGATTCTTTTTCTTCTTTTTCTTCTTTTTCTTCTATCATTGTTTATTGACAAAATTATCAAATATATAATTCTTTAAATTAATAACTAATTCAATTCCTTCAATAACAGCTTTTTTCTGTATACCTGCATCTTTCAAATTAGCAATAATTAAATCTTTTTCTTCTTCAGTTATTGAATCTAAAAATTCAGCTGGAATCTTAGTAACACAGTTAATAAAAGGCACAATATTCATTAATGGTTTAATAAAATTATTAATATCACCTATAGTAATTTTATTATCATCTTTTAATGATGTTTTAACTGCTTCACTTAAAGAAGCTAAAAATTTAATTGCCTGAATAATATTATCGACACCTAGTTTATTTTCTACCATATAAAAACCTCCAAATTTTAATAAAATTTAATAAATTATTATAGTTTAATATATTTATTTTATACATAAAAGTCAAATTAAATAATTTTTCCATTAAAAACTAATCCATTTAATTCTCCATTTAATTCTTCTAATGCACGCATACTATCATTAGTAACTCCGAATTTAAGTAACGCAGATATTGATAATAAAACTTCATATGTAGTTTGTTCATATGATTTTGAATGTCTATATAACGATATAGTATCAATTTCGTTTAATAACACTTCTAATCTGCCAGAATGCCATTCTTTGTATTTTTCAATAACTATATCTGGAATATTTAATTCTTTCCATCTTTTTTCATAATCATTTATTGCCCGTATAACCATCATTCTAGCTTTATTACGAAAATCCCCTGTTGATGTAAAATTCTTCTCTTCATTTATAAATTTTCTAATATTATTTTCATATGCTAAACATTGTTCTGCAACCATTGTTCTAAATATCTCTGTTCTACCCTCTGAATCAAAATTAATATTTTTTATATCACGGGCAAGAATTTCCTGTATTACACTAAATATAGGATGTGAACATAATAATGTTTCATTAATAGAATTTTCAGTTTGCTTAGTTTTTCGATCGTATAAAAACCATTTAATTATTAAATATCCTATACCGCCACTTCCTAATAATGTAACTAATAAAGTTTCGATATGAAATGTATTATTTGTTTCATGCTCTTTATTTTGTATTATCGGTGTATGTAAAGTATCGCTATGACATATATGTATAACTTCTTTATTATTTAATGGAGTAATATTACGTGCCACTATCCATGTTATACAAATTAATACTATTATAGCTATTATATGATTAATCTTCAATTTCATGTAAAAATTTTCCTCTTATTCAATTTATTACATATTTAAATATTTAATAAATTTATCAACTGGCCATGCCACACTAATATCAGTTTTATCTGCACGCAAATTATGATGTGACATAATACCTGTTTGTTTAAAATAATTTTTATCAAATGTAAAACTGACAATAAAAGTTTTCGGAATATTAAATTTTTCACATAAAAATTTACATAATTCTGCTGTTGCTTTTACTTGTTCATCAGTATATGTTGCCCAATAATCATAATTACGCCATTTTTTTGGATAAACTTCCCCATAATATTTAACTTTTCCATCAAACCAATAATAAGCATTATCTTTTCTTATTAATGGGCCTTCATTTATAATTTCTATACCAATTGATGTTTTGTTATCATTTTTAGTTGCATTACCGCCTATATGATATGACCAATATTCATCATTAAATACTTGATAAATTTTTCCATTTTTTTCTATAATATATGGAACAGAAACTCGATCTTTTGTTTTATTCCACCAATCAATTACTGATTTAGCAGTACCACTACTAACAGTATGATGTAAAATAATTTTATCCTTTTCTGATTTTTCCTTAAAAAATTCAGATTCACTTAATATAGATTGTAAATTAATTATTTCCATATTTAACCTCATTTATTTAATAATTTATATAAATTATCATCAAAAGAAATTAACGATAATTGGACTATTTGTTCTATTGTAATACCGAATTTTTGTATTAATCGTATTTGATTTACCAGCCAAAGACGCCCGTTATCATCCTGTACTATATCACGAGTTGTTAATAATGGAAAATGTAATGTATATAGCATAATATCACTAGGTTTCCATTCACCAAACATTTGGATTTGATTATATTGAGGTGCGGCATTTATCATACCTAAAAATATGATAGGATTATAATAACCATTTACCCAACCTGTACCATAACAAATTGGGCAATTTGGATCTGTTGTCCTCATTAAAATAGAATCCCAGCAGCGTGTACAATGCTCCCCCCATGTTCTTCTTTTTCTTAATTTAAAAGTACGACCGACAAAAGTATTCATTGAAATAGATTTTCGTCTAATAATTTCAGATACAATTTTATCTTGTCGAGTTATATTAGTATAAGCAGGGATTTCGGGCTGAATAGAAAAAGAATTAGATACATTATCGTGTATCTCTAATTTATAGTACCAATTTCGCCCATATTGCATTAAATTATATAATGACACATCGATATATGAATTTGAATTTCCAGATATACCTGATGCAATTAATACATAATCATTTATATTAGTCGACGGAGCTTCACTTCTATATATAGAAATATCATAATTATTTAAATTTTCAACCGTCGGAGCATAGTCCCAATTTAAAATGGGACCGTTAGGGTTATATGTTATAACGTTAAAAGATTGTAAAGTTAACATAATTAATACGGACCTAAATTAGTTGAATAGTCTGAATGCAAACCTCCCCAACAACTATTTAAATTGATATCTAATTTAAAATTACCAACAGAACGCATATATTTATTTAATAATAAATTATAATAATTAATATAACGCCCATATTTATCATAATTTTGAACTGTAACCCCACCAGCATCATTATATGTTAGCGTATTGCGAGCTGATAAGATACCTTTCATAGTTAAAATTTGTAAAGTCGCACCTATTTTTAATATATTCCAGGGAATATCACTGAAATTTGTAAAATTAGTTCTTATTCCAATTTCATTATTAATCTCATCTAATGCATCTTGTAATGCATTATATAATTCTAAATCAGTACTTTCTATTACTTGCTCTAATATATTTAATTCTGCAGTATCCTGTAAAAATTTTCGTAATCTATCAACATAAACTTGATCATTTTCTGGAACTGCATCTATACCTAATTGCTCAGGGGTTAAAGTTGGCATAAAATCCTCCTAATACAAACAATTTATAATTAAATATAATCAATATTTATATATCAGTCAAATAATAAAAAAGACCGACAGAATCCTGTCGGTCTTAGAAGAAATTTTGATAGGTATTTATTATGATAGGACTAATTTTGCTACAGATTTGGTATTTCCAATACCCATACCAATTAGTTCGTAGGCAGAGAATGTAATTATATCTTTCTTTTTCTCTATCCAGAATTTAACATCACCTAATACAAGGAATTGACCGAAGTATTCCTGTGCGGTAAAGGCGTAAATCTTATTCTTTAATAGAGAAACTTTATTTGATACAACTACTTTCTTACCCATTAATGTAGCATAGGTATATCCATTTACCATAACTTCTGATACTACTGCATCACCGGCAGATGTTGCAGGATACAATGCTAATCTGTTAAACATTGTTGTATCCATTAACAACATTTCGCATTTTAGTTCATTACCATCCAATATATCGAATAATCTCTTGAGATCACTTCTCTTAATCATACCCTCTGATCCAGTAACAGATGTATCATATGTTCCTGAGATCAATGTAGTATGGCCATTAGAAGTCTCAATATCGATAGCGGCATCGCAATGACTTAAGAATGCTGTATCTTCGATCTTCTGAATATCTAATACAGAATTTCTTTCGATAATTTCTGTAAATGGCATTTCATATGCTAACAATTCAGTTTCTGTTTTCTGGAAAGTTTCAGACTCGACTTTGAAGAATGGAATCTCGAATCTTTCCCCGACTAGGTAATTTGTGGTTGGATTACCACGGAAGTTAACAACCATAGCCTTTGAATCTGGTTCGATATCGACTATCTTTACTAAACCATCATGATTTACTGATCTCTGTAAATCTTTTGATGTTACATATTGTGGTTGTACTATCTGTCTTGCAAATGACTGCTCTCTTAATTTTGTTCTAATAAAAATAGAACCTTCAGCCATTATTTTTGCAGCACCCTCGGGGGTATTAAGTTTATTTAAAAATAACTGATTGACCGCTGATAAATTTTCATCTTGCATATTCCTACCCCCCTTTAAATAGTTACAAATTCAATACAATTTTGATAAGGTGTACTTAAATATTTGCATGTGTGTTTCGCTTTAGTACAAATTGCAACAACAACTTTATTTCCTGTGGAAGTAGTTGTTAACTTACCATTTGCACTAACATACAAAGGAGTTCCAGGTATTGGATTATCGCCCGATTCAATCTGATCTGTTACCGCCCTATATTTTCCATATAGATAAGTCAGATTTCCAGTTGCAGCGATGTCAGGTGACCAACCAGGTGAACCATCTCTATTTGATTCAGACCAAATAGCTACTGCAAAATTTCCAGCAGTAGGTTTTGTTAAACCATCACCAGATTCTGTATTTGCAATTTCGACAAATGTACCAGTAACACCAGAAGCTAGTGTCCAAGCATCTGCCTTTGCATCGAATCTGTGAATGAGGTTTATATCGCTTTTTAGTATAAGCATTTTATTCCTCCGAATTTATTAAAGTATTTATAAATCTTTCTTCTGCGTTGATCGGGATACCTATAGCGTCCTGATCAGCATCTAATTTAAATGGACTTAATCGTACTTTTGATAATAACATTGCCTGTTTCATAATTTCCATTTCCTGTTGCGACTTATTTTTGATTTCATTTAATTTGTCTTCTAGATCTTCAGCTGCTACAGCCCCAGATTTATATAAATCAAAAACTAATTTTTCCGAATTCTCAATATGAGAAATTCGATTTTTTAATTCTTCATTTTCTATCTGTAATTGTCGAATAACTGTAGCAGCAATTTTATTTAGATCTTCAGACATAATTATTAATATCCGTATCTTTTCAATGTTTCAATGAATTCTTCAGCCATAATCTGGCCAGCCTGTCTCAATTCAGCAACTTTTTCGGTTTCTTCTACAACTGCAGCATCATTTTCGATCATCATTTCAGCTAATTTAACAACATCATTTTCATCATAATCATTACCAAATTCTTGATAAAGTAGATCATCAGCCAACTCTGCATATTTTGTAATTATTTCTTCTGTTGGATCAGCTTGTCTTTGCTGTTCGTTATATTCGGCTGTTTTTTCCATTGCCTTCATTGCTTCATATACTGATAATAGATTTGCCATAAATATTTCTCCTTAATAATTGTTATATAATTTGTTTTAATTATCCATTATAAGAATTATTCTCTAATTCTTGTGCAATCTTCATTAGTTCGTCCATAAATGCGCGAGCTAGAATTTTACCTTGTTCAACAAATTCAGCTACTTTCTGTATATCTTCTTCGGTTATTTCTTCATTAAACGGTTGTTCATTAGCAGTACCTTTTTCTTCTGGTACAGATGTATTATTATCATCCATACTTGCAATTTTTTCTGTAAAAACTTCTTCGGCAGATTTTTTGCCCTCTAATTGTGCAAGTATCTCATCAATTGAATATGACGTTTTCATTTAGCCTCCGTTATAATTTCGTTATATAAATTATTAAATTCGTTTTCTGGTAATTCAGATAAAAATTCAGCTGTTTTAAAAATCCATTTTTCAACTTTAGCGGTGCCTAAAGCTCCTAATAAAGCACTTAAAATTGGATGTTTTCTAATAAAGTTTTCTGTTCTAGAGATTGGAATTCCTTTTTTTACCTTATTTTCTGCTTTACCAGATAAATAATAGGACACAGGTACTGCGACTAATGAGTTACGTAATACCAAACGTAAACTTGCAGTTTTATTAAATTCATTTTTCTGTGCCCATAAACTTCCAGCAGTTCCCGCCCCTATTAATAATGGTAAAAGCCAAGGATACTTTACCAATAAACTATCATATTTCTCTGGTGCTAATTTATTAAATAATTTTAAATATCCCAAATACAATCCACCTAATGTACTTAATGGTATTACTGGATTTTTCTCTGGAGTTAATGGTGGATCTGGTGTATAATTAAATAAAAGTTTAGAAATAAAAGATCGTTCTTTCTGTTCAGGTTGATGTAAATTAGATTCTACTGTAATATTTGGAAATTGTATCATTTGTGCAGTTTTAACCAATTCTCTAGCTACTATTAACTCTTTTGTCAGTGAATGCAACGGTATAGCATCTTTTATTTCAAACGCTAATTTTTCATTGAAATTATCTAAATTAATAAATTCGTCTAAATCAATTTCAGGTATAGAATCTTTATTTATATTTGTAAATACTATACCTTTATCTTCAAATTCTTCTGCTAATTTAGAAAATCCAGTTGAATTCAATACTATTTTTTGAAAATCTTTTGCTTGAGGAATTATTCTAAGTCCTAATAAAGTAGAAAGTGCTTCCTCTAAATTCGATGTAGAAAGAGTTTTGACTGTCTCGTAAGGTAATTCACGATAGCTACTTTCTGGCACTGATGTTATTTTTGTCATACTAATGAGTTCCACCGGTGTATATTTTTTTATTGTTGCACTTTTATATTCTGCTTCTTTAATATAAACATTATTTTCATTATTTGCAAGACTTTTTATTTGATCTATTATTTTTTTATCTGATGCTTTCTTTTTATCTAAATTTAAAAATACTTTAATAATTCCCGCAGTTCTATCGGCCGGTATAGTAACAAAACTAATATCAAAAAAATTAGGATGTGGATTAAATGCAAAAACTTTTTTACCATTAGGTAATATTTTACCCATCATCTTTTTTAGATGATCACAATATTCATTTCTATTTTTTGATTTTTTACCACAAATGCTGCAAACATCATAGGGGTTCTTACTGCCCATGCTCACTGCGAGTAAATTACCATCTTTTAATTTCTTAACTATCTCTGATGCTTTTTCATCATCTAATTCTAATAATAATTCTACTCGCTTCATTTTATCATTATAAAATGCAAATAAAACGCGCCCTAATGATTTAGACTGATCTTTATTTTTATGATGAACATAAACGCCGGCTTTTTCAAAAGTTTTATGTGTTCTTTTTAAAACCTCATCTTCAAATGCATCATTATTTCTGTTTGGACCGAAATATTCATATGCAGTCATTGCATTACACAATGCATATGTTTTACCTTCTTTCGGCTCTAATTGTAAAATTTTTTCTTGAAGCTCTGGAGAATATGACTCAGCTGTTTTAATAATTCCTTCGGAACTATTAGTATCAATAATATTTAATATATCAGTATTCCCGTCTTCAAAATAATCTGATCTTTTTTCAATCATATATTATAAATTTTAATAATTCATAGAATTTTTTAATAATTCAGATAAAATAACACTTGTAGTAGTTAATTTAGCGGTATCTGATACCTTGCTCCCTCTACCGCGTGTATCTTTCATTTTCTTATGTATATCTACTAATGTATTAAATGTATCTGGTGGTGGCCCACCAAATTCGCTTGATGAAGTTCGTGAAATAGCTTGGGTAAGATATGCACCTGCTGCCAATGGGTCTTCTGCCATATATGGGGCAAAATGATATAACGATTCCCAATATTTTGCTAAAAGTTCTGGATCCACTTTTTGTAATTGTGGATGCTCTTCTAACATTTTTTCAAATAACTTCTTTTTCTTCCTAGAATCTTGTACATTTTTTAACGATTTTATAATTAAATCCGCAATAGTTGAAATTGTTAAAATACCTAACATCGCTGCGGCACCAAATAAAGCTTTATCACCAACTTGTTTCCAATGTGAATGTAATTCAGCTAATTTCATAAATGGTGGCTCAAATCTATTATTCATTTTATACTCCGTTTTATCTTAAAAATGTAGGTTTATTTTTCATTGCTAAATATGTAGTATATTTATTTAATAATGCATCTTTTGTCCCTACTAAATGACCGCTCTCTCCAGCACGTTTACCTAAAATAAATGCAGTTGGGACTCCAACAATTGTTGTTGCTAGCAATGGGCGCTTCACTAATCCAAGAAATATTTTACCCAATCCAGCAGTTTTTACACAATCATCACTTTCAATTTTTTCTATCGTATCAAAATATTTATATTCAGCAAATTCTGCTAATTTAACAATTTCGTTTAATTGATTATCTATTTCACTAACAAGTTTATAATATTTTGAATCTGTATTAATAAATTTATTTTCTTCTGCTATTTTTTCAAAATCATATCCTGGTATTGAATATTGAAGTTCATTTAAAACTTGTATTATACCATCACCATAATTTTTTGATGCAGTTTTAATAATATTCTTCAAATCAGCATAATCATATTCTTCGGATAATATTAACTGCTTGGTTAATGATTTTAATTTATCTAAATTATGCTCTATTTCGGCTTTCTTTTCAATTAGCCTTTCTTCTAATACTTCAAGATCAAAACGCATTTTTTCAAATTTGCGTTCAGTCTCTTTTATACTTTTAATATTATCTGTATTTACATATTCTTCTAATGAAGCAGATTTTAATAAAGATATATCACCTTCAGGTTCTAAATCAGGATATTCCTCATTATAATCAGGGTAATATTCCGCTTCCTTTTTAACAGATTTAATTTGTTTTATATCGGCGAGGGGAAAATAAATATACTTATCTTCTGCTTCTTTAATTAAAGCTAAATAAGTCTCTGTATTTGCTGTCTCGGCAATTCTCGCTAATTGATCTTCATTTAGATTATATTTTTCAGCTAATTTTTTTAACCCCTCAGTCATATCAGCATTTTTTTCTAAAAAATCTGCTGATAATTGTCTTCCCAACTCTAATAATTTTTCACTATTAATCATATTTAAATTTATCCTATATTATATTAAAAGTCAAGTAAATTATTTATTTGAAAAAGATGTCGATGATAAAAACAAAGATTTACCCGTATACATATCTAATGTAATAATCGCATAAAGTAATGCATGGAAAAAGTCATCAGGACCAACTGATGTATATTTTGTTTTACCTATAGTCTCATCATGTTCCATTTGAATATTTAAAATATCGTCTAAAAATGGTTCGGAATATTCCCATTTCGGAAATTCAATCTTACCCTTTTTTAATAACGCAAAGAAATCAGTCATTATACTTGTACGTCCCAAAGTATATGCAGGCATTTTTGAATTCCATTTTATTTTTTCTTTTTGCTCTCTCATATGTTGAAATGCCACAACTCTTTCGTATCCTATCCTTGAACGGATTTCTGCATTCGGGGCTTCACCCATCCCATAATCTGCACCTAAAAATTTACAATCCCATTTCTTCATCAATCTTGGTATTTCTCTATGTATAAATGCATAATCAGCTTCTTTCCCTATAAATTTTTTCATATATGGGACTATATATTTTTCCGGTGTCTTATAAACAACAACACATACTGTATTAGAACTTTCAGAATTAACGGGTCCGTAATCTATACCCATTACTTTATCATAGGATTGACATAATTTATCCGGCTCTGTTAGTATAATCTTATCTGGATTACAACATGCTTGTAATTCCATTGTTGTAATTGGAGAAACACCTTCATCATATTCCAATGCTAAAGATTCATTATAAAAAATAGATTTAGATGGAACTGTTTCCATCTTTTGTATAACATCGGTTTTCCAATCTACCCACGGTGCGTGTGCAAAATGCAATAAACAGACTCGATAACCTTCTAATATGGGCTTTTGTGTTAGTGAATATGTCGAAACCCATTCACCATGTCTGGTATCTAATGCTTTACCACATTTAGAACATATTACTCCATAATTTCCAATATTCGCTTCACCTAAAATTTCCCAAGATCCACAGTGCTCACAACGAATAGCATATTCATTCATCGTCGATTTATACCAAAGATCAGCTAATGTACCTCGTGTTCTTTTTGGAGTACCTGCATAATAAACTCTTTTTAAAAGAGATCTTGCCATAGTTTCTTTAGCAATAGAAATTGATGCTGGAACTAAATCTTGTGTTTCATCGAAGAAATTTATATCTGCACTAATACCTCTAATACTATCGGCACTCGCTAATGCATATTTTAAATTTATCGTACTTCCATTTAAAAATTTCTTTGTAGATTGATTATTAACAATTGTCGAATTTATATAAAATTGTTTAATTAATGGGCTCTCTTCTATTACAGGACTCAATCTTTCTGTAGAAAAAACTTTCATTTGACTCATTAATGGGGCAACATATAGAGAACTTAAATGCGGATTCATTAAACTCCATGTCAATAATATATTTGCAATTGTAGTAGATTTAGCAGTATTATGTGTAACAATGGAATCTATTTGAAATGTATGGTGATTATCTACTTCAATTGCTATAGTACGAGCGCGACCAACAATTGAAATTTTTGATACCGAATCAAAAATTACATCGCTATCAATTAATTTCTTTATTTCAGGAATATGTTCATATTTTTTTATTTCCTCTAATGAATAATCTGAAGCTTTAACATTTACAGTCGATTTTAATAAAATATTATTTATATATTCGCATTTATATAAATTGACTTTTTCTTCAAATTGACTGTTACTTTCACATTCTAATTGCTTATCTTTAGCATCAATATCTAATATATTTAAAATTTTTAATACGTCTTTATATCTAAATATTGATACAGTATGGCTAGGTTTTTTATTACCTGGTAATATTTCAAATTTATTTTTTACTAATAATGATTTATATTTCCCCTTAGTTGTAATTACTCCTAGTTTTAATAATAAATCTTGTAAGCCATAGGCAAATTCTTCATCATTTAAATAAATCATTATAACAGGAGTTAATGTCCTCGATAATTTAAATTCACCTATTACCTGTATAATAGTTTTTAAATATTCTACTACACATTCTTCATTACTATTAAAAATAAAATCTGGATGTTGTTGAAAATTATCTGTTAATTGTTTTATTTTAGATATTGGTAAATTTGCATTATAAAATGATTTAAATAATTGATCATTTTGAAAAGTCCAATTTTTACCTTTATGTAAAGCTAAAAGAAACGCAATAGTACGAATTTCAGGTAAATTGTATGGGCAATCCTCACTTAATTGAAATGCACAATTATTATTTTGTGATATACCTATTCTATCTTTATACTTTAAATTTTGAGCCTCTACAAATCCATTTATAGTCCATATTGGATGATTACCAGTTACATTAATAGCTCTCTTCGTATATGTTTGAATACGATAAATATCTTCTATGCCATTATCCCAAACATTTGTAACAGTTACAATTTCATTTTTTAATGTTTCTGGATTAAATCCAATTAGCTTCATTCCAGGTACAATATCTTTTGCTTTAACTTGTTTTCCATTAGCTAGCGATATTTCTTGATTCTCATATACACATTGACGAGAAAATTTCATAACAATTTCTTTTGCTTCTGAGTTATAAATATCTCTCATGTGTGGGTAGTCAGCTAATGAAAAAGGTTTTCCCTTTAGGTATAGAAATTTTTCAGCAAAATCACTACGGGATATATTAATAATTTTCTTTTCCATAAACAATATTTTTCAATTTATCGAGTAGTTCTTTTCGATCACCATCTAAAATTTCTTTCAATTCAGATTCATATTGCAATAAACTTTTTGCTAAAAAATTAAACATACCATCCATATATAAGGCACATTGATCATAATTTTTATTCATTGCAATATAATTCAATAAACGTATAACATAAAATTTAATATCCTCGTATCTATCCGATGAATCTAATGGAATATTAAATTCTATTGTTTGAGCTGATGGTGTAGGTTCTGATGCCGATTTGTTAAATAAATTTGCAATATTTTTTAATATTTGCATTACCTTCGATTCCTCTTTTTTCGGTTTTTTTGAGAAGGTTTTTCATAATATTGTTTATTTTTGTAAGTTTCTAAAATTTTAAATTTTTCAACTACTTTTTTAAATTGTTTTAATGCCTTATTTAAATCATCTTTTACAATAACAACTGTTGTAAATTTTTCCATAATAATTTTTGATTAATTAAAAAAATAAAATCCATCAGCATCTACTTTCAATTCTTTAAAAAATTCAAAGTAATGTGCATATTTGGAATTTTCTAATAATTTATAAATTATATTATAAGTTGATTTTCTAGGTATACCGAAACCATAGTTATAAACTAATTTACGCTTTTTATCTATATCTTTACAAAATGATATTAACGAATTTACATCATATCTCAATTCATCAATTTTATGTTCTAATAAATAATTTTTTGCCCAACTATCTGGTAATTCTTTAATATTATCCAATTGATCTAAATCCTCTTTCCATCTATCTACTAAATTATAAAAATACCTAACTAAATTTTCAGCGTATTTAATATCCATATAAAATTCATCTTCAGGTTGTTGTGTATATTTATATTTATCTGGAGAAACAACCCACCGATCTTTTAATATATCATATACACCAAAGGCAGAATCCCCCCAAAATTGTTCTTTACCATTCCATGGTACTAAGAAAAAATTAATTGGGTGCAATGTACCTTTTGCTATATTTCCATTTATTTGTTTTCTCTTTTTTATAATTAATGGATCAGAAATTAATTCTGGTGGATCTACAGTAACATTAATATCAATGTCTGAATCTTCAGTCCATTGATAACCAGTTGTAGATCCAATTAAATATAATTCTTTAATATTTTTTAATGGTATTAGTGTTTGAACTCTTTCAATTATTTGACTTTTAATTTCTTTACGTAATTTACGGCTTTCATCCCATATATCGGGACACAATGTCTTTTGTATTTTATCTAATATTCCTGATATTTTTTCCATAAATTTAAAACCTAATAGTTAAAGTATTATAATATAATATATAAATAATATTTTTTAAAGTCAAATTTAATAATTTATGGTATAAGAAATATGAGAGTGTAGATTTATACTCTTAATTAATAATTTTAACTTATTAAATTTTGGAGGAACTATGAAGTTCATATCTTTTAATGAAGATGAATACAAAGTTGATTTAGAACAAATCAACTTTGTAGGACCACATTTAATGTGGGTTGACAACATAATTATAAATCATAATCAAACAATTTCTAAAAAAGTTCTTCTACCTTCAAAAACCTTTGAAGAACAAAAAAAGAAACTAGAAGAACTTAGAGGAAAAAATGTATTGATAACATTGAATTGGAAAGCTCTCGTTGAAATATGGGAATATGAAGATGAGGATTTTCCCTATCTAGATGAGGAAGATATACTTCTAGAAGGAAAAATTGAAAAAATAGACGAGGGCATATTACTACATATAAAAGAAAATGGAGAAAATATTGTTATACCTATTCATTATATTGATATAATAGAAATTGATGGCGGTAGTGGAGGGAAATTTGAAGTAACTAAAAAGAGCGAGTCATAAACTCGCTCTTTCATTTTTTTTATCTAAAATTTTATATAAACCATATAATGTAGGTACACCCAGTACAGCAGCACCTAATCCACGTGATACTTTACGGTTTCTATTCATAAATTCACGTATTGCTTTATAACTACTTTGATCACTCTTAATATCAATACCTTTAATTTTATCTAGTGCCTTCGCACCCGATTCTAATATCATACCGCCAGCTGATTGCGAAGCCCAACCTCCTGCTAGGTTCAATAATTCACGTACTTTTTTATTTGCAGATAAACCTAAACCAATACCAGCAGTTATAAGTCCACGTTTCATTAATTGCTTATCATTTTCTTTTTTACCTTTAAGTGCTAATCCTGATCCCAATACAAATAAAGCAGGTGTTACTGTAGACATCGGTATTTTTGCTGGATATGGATTCTTTATTACTTCATTTAAACCTTCTGTAATTTCAGATGGTAATATAGCTTTAACTTGGCCTTTACGGCCACCCAGCAAACGTAAAAATGAATCTGCAAAAGTAACACATGTTCCAGATCCACATTGGCCTTTATTTAAATTAAAATTTACAACAAAAGGACTATATTTATATAATTTTTTATCTGCATTTTCACGAACCATCTTATCAACTGCTTCAATTAACGCAGGATTTACATTCGGATCTCTGTATACAGAACCTACATATCTTACATGCTTTGGTGAAAATTCCTCATACCATACATATTTATTTAAATTAGGATCGAATTTACGTTTCTTAACCATAACCATATCGCGTAATTTCGATTCTAGTGATCCTGCTTCAACTATACCATGTGTTTTAGGCATCACCTCTACATAACGTCCATAACCTCTCCACACTCTATTTGGAGACATTGGGGCTTTTTTTGATTTAGCTGCAACTTCACGCCAGCCTTTATTCTCCCAATCCCCAGGATAGGGCCAATCATAATATTTATTTCCAGTAATAATAATTGGATGAGATTTTCCTGGCATAAAAGTATCTTGTAATACTAAAACATCTCCAGGTTTCGCAGCTTCAAAAGTTTTTAATAATTGATCAAAAGATGTATAAGGGTTACTTACTTTTCTATCAGAAAGTAAATTATAACCTTTATACCCTAAAACACCGGCTAATGATGCTGGAAAAACTAGCGACGTATTTCTTCTCTCGTCCATATTTTCTCCTGATTTTCTTGATTTCCTTTATTTTTACGTATTGCATCTAATAATGCGACTCCACCACCAGTTAAACCTGCAGTACCTAATGCAATTCCACTAGCAGTAAGTGGATCATATCTACCAGTTAAATGTTTATAAAGTTTTCTAACTTCTCGAGGAACCTCTAAGTAACCGCTCATATCATTTAATTCGACAAACATCGGTTTTCCTGTTACAGCATTAGGGATAACATCTGCACCAAGAATAAAATTACTTTTTGTTCTTAGTTGTGGGTTATTTTTTATAACCTCTGCCATCGCTTGTTCTAATACTTCATTTGAAAAATCTTTTGCCTGTCCTATCGATGGTGAGAATTTATAATATTTAGATCCGAATACAGTTGGTACACCATTTATAATAGCAAAATGTACTCTTTGTTCTTTTGCAGGGAATCCATCTTTTAATTTTTCGTATGGTATCTTTTCATTATAAATATAATTATCAAGATTTTTATAAAAAGGTGTAGCGTCTCTTTTATTTGCTTTCAACATTTCAGTATTAAAATGACCAGACTCTACTGTTTGAGCATAACCGACTCTAGGTTTAAAATATAAATCTTTTTCTAATTTTTTAACTGCTTCATTAAAATCACGTTTTGTTTTTATTGGACGCCCTAATGCTTCTTCTAATATCTCTCGAGCTGGACCACCTTTTGCAATATATTCTGATTTTAATTTATTATAATTTAATTTATCACTAAAATATTTATTCAAAAATTCTAAATCAGTATTATATTCGACATCTGCTCTCGGTATAGCCCCTTTAAAATCGGGACTAGAAACATAATGATACACAGCACCTTCAAGTTTTTGACCTGGGACTAAATCTTGTGCCTTAACAAATTTTACTGGACTATAAAAAAGTCTATTTTTAATTTTATCAATTAATTTCGTCGGATATAAATTTGGATAAGCATCCCATTCATCCATCACATATGTTAATTTTCCTCCAGATGCTTCTTGAGCTTTAGCTAATTCAGGAATTTTGGAATAAAAAGGAGATCTGGCGATTTTATATGCAGCGATTCCAGCAGTCAATGGAATTAATGCTTTTACTAAATTTAAATAACTACGATCATCTTTATGATTATGATTCTTCGAGCTCATTATCGTCTTTTTCCTCATTTACTAATGAATTATAATGTTTATATTTATTTTCTATAGAAACTGATATTCCATCTAAATTTTCTTTTTTACCACTTAAAACAAATTGTATCTCATCAAATAAATTTTTCTGTTCTTTAGTTTCGCGATCGAGACGTTCCATGCGATCTGTAATTCGTAAACTAAGATTTCCCCATTTTTGTGCAAGTTCTGGGTCAAGTTTCATTTTTTCTTTAAAATTATAAAATGCATCTAGCATCATAGAACGTAACATTTGATCGAATGGTTTATCCGGGGCGATACCTAGTTTCCAGAATAAATAATCTTTATCCCCCTCTAATGCTAGATTATAATATTTAACTAGTGTTTGATCATTAACACACTGTATATAATCACGCTTCTCAGAAAGCGTCCAATCATATACATTAAAAAAATAACGTATAAATTCTTTTATATCATCTAATGTATAATGAATATTATATTTTTCATTAATTATTAATTCTATGTCTTCTTCAGATGCATTAGCCATTGCAATAGAACTTATTATCATATACATTTGAGGGTCTTTGAGTAATTCAAGCGCACCCTTTATACCAAATACGCCTTCAGGTATTTCTAATTTTTTATCATAAGCAACAAATTTAATTACACCGAGATCTCTTAACCATTCTGGAGATGGATATGATGCATCTGAAGAAAAATAATTTTCTTTATCTTCTTTTTTTAAAGAGTTATAAACTTGTTGCAAATTTTCAAATGTAAAAACATCGGATAAAGGTACTTTTAAATTGTGGATATCCTCCATAATTTTATCTGGGGGATATTTACACATTATTAATGCTTCAACATATTTAATAAAAGGAACTTTCATTTTCCAAATATTTGTTTTAATTCATATCTATCTAGTTTTAATTTATTTTCCCATGCCGAAAATTTCTTCATTGCTAATTCGTTATCTTTAAATGTTGCTCTCACATAATCTTTCAATTCACTAAATGTTGTTGGACGTGTAATTGTAGCAATTTTTTTAAACGCATTATAAAAATCTATATCTGGTATTCTATCCATTACTCATCTCCATAATGTAAATAAAATTTAAGTATTTCTTTGTTTACTCCACCTTCAGATTGATACAAAGGATTCATATTTGCATCATAAATAATTATAGGAGATCGTGAATCTCCTATAATAAACTCAACTGATGCCCCAAATTCATCTTCAATAATATCACGTATTTCCTTTACAGCTTTATTATGTTCTTCAGAACCCGAGTGTTCAATATAATATAACATATTTTATACTATGATTTATTGATAATAATTATTTGGAATATTACTATATACTGTCTGTTGTGGAAGTGTATACTCATATGCGGATGTACTTTGATAATTATCAGGTACTTGATTTTTTACTTTATTTAATTTACTTAATAATCCTAATCCCAACAATGCGCCACCACCTAATAAAATTTTACCTCTATGTCTCCATAATGGTGAGCTATGTAATTTTTCTGTTGAAACAATTTCTTTTACCACTGCTTCTGGATTTCTTGCTTCTAACATTTGATTTCTCATACCTGCAAATTCATCAATAGTACCTTCAAATCCGCGTCTTAATGCATTAGAATACTGTCTTCTTAATTTACGTCTATCTGAAACGGCTTGACGTCTTTTCGTAAAATATCCTAATAACGCATCCATTAATCCTGGGTCAACAGGTTTTGGTTCATTAGCTGCTTCTTTAATAAAATAATTATTAAACATTGAATAGAATGTATTATTCATCTTTTTTTCTCCAATTTTTTATTTGTTTTCTTTTTTATATTCGTAGATTCTTGATTTACTTCTTCTATATTTTTATCATTATTCTCGATATCAATCGATTCCGATATTGTAATTCCTTCTGTAGTTGATGCTGAAGCTGTATTAATAGAATTAGTTGCCACATCATTTTTTTCAGAAGTTGATACATTATGAGTTTCTTCAGCTTTTTTATTTACAGCTTTATCGATTATATCATTTTTAATTTCAACTTTATTTTTATTTTTACTTTCACTTTCAATAATATTTACCGTTTGTATTGTTGGACTATTTATTTGATTATTTTTTTCAGCTTCTTCTTTTATCAGCTGATTCAATCTTTGCTGAAACAAATTTATTGGCATAATTTCTCACCTCTTTTTTAATACATCAAATCTTTTTACATAAATTGCTAATTGTGGAGGATTAGATTTTTTTGTTGTATAGCGTTCCGCAATATAATTTTTCATTTCTTCTAACTTATTCTCTTTTTTAAGCCCTTGAATAACGGCCTTATTTTGTAATGTTAGCATTGTCATTCTCCTTATTTATATTAATTAAATAATTTAATGGCGTTCCTGCAGGTATCTTAAATTTTTCAAACCACTTATATGGTGCTTCTAACGCATATTTATAATGTCCCATAATGCAAAATACGGGCTGTGATTGATTTGGACCCATAGATGTTGTAAATAATAATTTACCATGTTCATCGAAGAACCCTATATCAATTGGATAATTAACACCTTGATTCCAAAATGAAGAATCAGTCAATTCTGGAAACACAAATAGCATTCCAGCATCTGGAGGTAATTGTCCACCTAGAGCACGCAAGCCCATAATACGTTTTTCATCTGTATCTGCTACAGCGATAATATTTAAGGGTTGAAAAACTCCAGGACTTGACTGTCTATTTGGAGTAGTATTACTAGTATTACTAGTATTACTAGTATTAGTATTATTTTTCGGTTTCATTTTTTTGTCCACTTGATTTTGTTCCTTTATCTGCAAAATAGGTATATTTCTTTAAATAAAATGGAAGACTATGTTCATCTATCATTATCTTACGTTCAATTTCTGCAACTGTTGGATCAGTATAAGGCAGATTTAAATTTTTTATAGTTTGAGCTTTATCAATCATACTGTCATCAATCATCTTTAAAATCATACCGAGACTTCCACCAGCTGAAGCACCTGCTAATAGTAATGGAGCTTCCCATTTCTTTGTTAGAACTCCCGTCGCTAAACCACCCAACACAGCAGGTAATACAACTGCAGTTAAATATGATGATTTAGGTTCTTCTGCTTTTCTCATGAGATATTCATGATATATTATTGGAGGTGCGTCAGGTTCTTTTCTATAAAAGAATTGAGTTAAAATTGGTGACGGGGCACCTAATATTTTTGCATATTTTCTCATAAAGAATTTTTCAACCTCGAATAATTACTATTTACAATATTTACGTAATCATTAATTGAATTATATTTAACTTTTTTTCCAGTAGATATCGATTTATAATATTGTGGATCATTCATCCATCCTGCTCGTCTAAAATAATGTATTACATTACCGGGTCCAGTATACCAGCTAGTAGCAATAGCTCTAACTTGTTCCTCTTCTGATAAATCAGCAAATGATTTACCTAAATATCTTCTTAAATCATTATCTATTTGTATAATATTTTTCCTCATTAACTCGCGAGCAAATAATTCTTGCAATTCGGGGGATTTATAAAATTCTTCTGGCGTTATATTCATTTTTAAACTTTTAGCCGTATCATAAACAGTGCCTGGCATAAATTGATACTTACCTAATGCACCCGAATGTTTATTTTTTGCTGTATATTTCCACGGTCCTGATTCCTGGCCCGCAATGGCTTTTAACATATTATTCGAATCAAATTTTATATTTGATTTCGATAAATCAACAACAGGAAGTGAGCCCATAGCAGATGTACTAGGGATACGAGGTGCAGTAGTTACTACTTCAGGTAATACTGGCAACTTTGTTATATCTGCTGCTGGTTTTGGTACGTGTATACCAGCTATCGCAGCGGCATCTTCAAATCCAGGTAACTTAATACCTGCTACCGATGGTAATGGTGAATCTAATGATCTTGTAACAATTTTATTTACTTCTGGGGCTCTATTAAACATCTTTGTAACTAACTCACTTGTCGCACCAGCTGCTCTTGGAATTATTACTTCCGCAAGCTTTTCAAATACTGCTAAAAATTTATCCATATCATTTTTTTTCCTATTCAAATAAAAAGTAATTTAATATATTTAATATATTTAATATATTTAATATATTTTTTATTGTCAAGATATACTATTAAATATCCACATTATAAAACCGTTCGAATCTACCAACATATTTATTAACAGATGGATAATTATTTGCTTGCGCTACTTGCGACTTAGAATTTTGTTTAAAATAATTCCATCCCTGCATAGGACCACCATACCATGCGGCACTCATTATTTTTGCCTTCTGATCCCCTGATAATTTATCGTAGTTCAAACCTCTATTTTTAAAAATATTTCTCAATGTTTGTTCATTATCTTTAAATAAATATTCAGACATAATTTTCTGTACATCTGGTTTCTTCATATCATCCCATTTATAATTTAATTTATATTTTTGAACAAGATCATTAAATGTTTTCGGTATCATTTGATGTATACCACGAGCCCCTGTATATTCATTATCCTTCGTATATGGATTATCAGTAGATTCTACTTTTGCTATTACATTAAAGAATCTATCTATATCTATATTATTATTTTCATAATCCGGTAACCACCCAGTATTTTTAGATGTTTTTGGATTAATAGTATTATTAGTAGTATTATTAGTAGTATTACTAACAATATTATTACTGGTATTATTTTTCATGGTATTTATATTACTAGTTGTTGAACTAGGCGGGATATAAGTTTGAATTGGAGCAACATTAATTTTATTTGTATTATCTGACGAATTTTCATTATACAGAATATTATTTGCTAATTTCTCAAAAAATATGGAAAGATTCATATTGTCTCCTATTAATAATTACAATAGTTAGGATAAAATCTATATTTGATTTTAATATATTTTAATATAAATAATATATTTATTAAAATCAAGGAAAGTAATAATCATTTTATGGTATAAGAATAATGATAGTGCAGTTTGCCTGTTCTATCAAAAATAATTAACTAACTAATTAAATAATTTAACTAATCAAAATTATTTATGTTCCATCCTAATAATTTTAATGGGGAAAATAAACGTCGTAACAATGATAACGACGATTTCCCAATGCCAATCGATAAATAAATAATTTTGATTTAAACCCAGAGGCTCAGTTTTGGGCCTCTGGAACTATAATATTTTAAATATAATTTAGTAAATTAATTTAATTTTTATTATAAAGGAAAAAAAAATATGCCAGAAATTACATTAAAAGATATTTTTGATAAAAGTAAAGAAAAAGAAAAAATATTACAGGATACAATCAAAAATTTTATAAATGGAAATGCTGAATTAGAAGATATACTAGCAAAAAATAATGAATTAAAAGCAAATGAACAAAATGAAGAACTCTTTCATCATTTTGTTATAGCAGCGACTGGATTGCCAGTTATTCCCGAAAATAGAAAAAAAATATATAAAAAATTTTATCAATTAATGCCCAATGGTGGTTGGGTACCAGTAGAAGAGGTATTATGTGATAATTGCCATTGTTCCGAATGGTTAGTAGGGGGCATTGTATATACTGTACATCCTAAAGATGGATGCTTAGTATTATTATGTGCTAATTGTTATGAAAAACTAAAAGGAGATAAAAATGATAAACAATGATTTAGATGATTATATTCCATTGGAATATAATGATATGTTAGGAGAACTATTAATAATGGAACTCCTACTATCATTAACGCATTATAAAGAAGTAAAAGAAAAAATAAATAATATATTCGCACAATATACATTCGAACATTATAATAGTGCTATCGAAAAAGCACTTAGTGCAATAATGAATAAAATAGATTTTTTACAAGAAATCGAAATATTAAAAAATTAAAATATAAAGGGGGATTAATATGGAAATATTAACTATTAATAAATCACTCACTATTAATCCCCAGGTTATAAATCTTCATATAGCATCGACATGTAAATCATGGAAAATAAAAAAAATTGCTTCCGATGGACTTGAAATAGTAAATCTAATAAAAAAATATATCAAGTTCGTTAAATCAGAAGAAAATTTTAATGGTAGGGAAGTTTTTTTTAAATTAAAATTATTGATTTGCTTGGGAGAATTATATGATGAATTATCAATTAAAATAGAAAATAAAGAAATACTAATTATTATTCCAGTATTTGAAGATTTATTAATTTGGGGAAAAAGATTTAAAATGCCGATATATAATAAGACAAGACAATCTATATATCGACTACCTTTTGCTTCTATCGCAGATACAAAAAACCGAATACAAATTATACCCAATAGTGTTTGGGAAAGAATATCATATATTTTAAATGTATACTTTCAAATATTCAAAAAAATGTATGAGCGATTTGATAATAATGATAATAATGATAATAAAATTTATCCATCGACTTGGGAATAAACTTATAATAAAATAATAAAATAATAAAATAATAAAATAATAAAATAATAAAATAATAAGAGGTAAATTAACATGGAATAGTTAGAAAAATCAATTGAAAAATATTACGATTTTCTTAAATCAAAAACAATAATAGAAACGATACCTGAATCTGATTGGGTTATTTTACATACGCCATATATCGGTTTGTATAATGATTCTATATCAATATCTATAAAAAAAGATGAGGATCGAATTGTAATGTCAGATGACGGTATAGCATTAAAAAATTTAATGATAAATATTCTAGATAAAAAATATGAAAAACTTTTAAGATCAATAATTTTTGGATATGATGTTAAAATAGAATATAATAAAGAATTAATGGTTTATACTACAGAAGAAGATTTTGCTCAAAAGTTATATAATTTAATTTCCGCAATTCAAGAAATTCATACTACCGTTGCAGCACTTTATGCGGATCATATTTTAAATTCCTGACCACGTTTATTTAACATTGCAATTAATACAGGTGCGGTTACAACTTTTTTAAAACCACACTTCATGCATGTAATTTCATATTTAAAAATACATAGCCTTTTATATTCTATTTTATCATGCTTACAATCCATAATTAAATATATTATTTTTTAAAATAATATGGTATAAGAAAAATGATAATTAAAGGGCATGAGTTATGATTATAATTCTCTTTGGGAGTTAACGCTGGTCGCTCACGTTAGCTCCCTCCTCCTTTAATTATATCTACGGACCCACCGGCAGAACTCACCTTGTGTCCATATCAAAGTGTCATTTGACGCTGGGGAGAGGGCGCTTCCACATAAAGCTGCCCCCTCTCTCACATTCCAATTGGGACATTTGGTGAGATAAATATGAATTAAAATTTTAGCCAAAATAATATATATAAATTATATATAAATTATATACTAATATAAAATATGAATATTTACAAAATTGGTAACAAAAATTTAATAGTTTTCGATGATCGATTTGAATATATATTAAATCGGTCACGTTATCCTTCAGATGAAAATAATATTTGTGTCTGGAGAGTGGGGGGTGACTATAAAACAGGGGAAGGGGAAATAGTCGAAATAAAAGAAATAATAAATAAAAAAACTAATAAATAGGAGGAAGTTTTATGAAAAAAATTATTACACATGGTGGTGTAGCTCATAGAGATGAGTTACTAGCAGTAGCGTTGGCTATAGTTATATGGCCAGTTGAAGAGATTATAAGAACTAATGATATTACAGATTATAAAAATAATCCAAATAATATTTTTATCGATATAGGGAATCTATTCGATAATGAAAGATTTTACGACCATCACCAAAATAATTATACAGAATGTTCATTTATTTTGGTATTAAAAAAATGGTTCGAGACACTTGGTATACTTGATAAATTCGAAAAATATCTAAAATATAACAAATGGTTATCGACTTTAGATATCCATGATCGATTCGGTCCAAACAAAGCGGCCGAATCAATCGGTATTGATATAAATCAATATTTTGCTCTCGCGTCTCCTATAGAACTAGCTTTGATAAAAAAGTTTTCTGAAAAAGAAAAAATAACTCAATCAGACTTACAATTTGATATACTAAAGGTTATAGGCGAATCTATAGTAACCAGTGTTGGTGAGTTTATGCAATATATAAAAACTACACCAATCGAATATAAGAAAAATGATATGTTAGTTTTACTACAATTTAATTGCAAATCGAATCCAGTGGTACAAGAAATCATCGAGGAAAAAGATCCACCATTCGTTGTAGTAGTCGGTGGAAGAGGCGACACTCAATTATGGAT
>Ga0116166_1000616_pt1 | contig 33926 bp, 39 predicted proteins | sample AD_JPNMR2_MetaG_FD_89884 | JGI IMG/M metagenome (GOLD analysis project Ga0116166, IMG submission 89884) | Active sludge microbial communities of municipal wastewater-treating anaerobic digesters from Japan - AD_JPNMR2_MetaG | ecosystem: Engineered > Bioreactor > Anaerobic > Digestate | place...
CAAAAGAAAGACTGCACTAAAGGTTTAATCCTTCATTGCAGTCTTTTCTACTTGTCCCCGCTTGAAGAAAGTCGGTTAAAAATTTACTTGTTTTCGTAAATCCCTATGACTAACTCCCTTTTGGGCGGCTTTTAAAGTTCATGATGCCGAATCGATCTCGCTTCTCTTTTTCTTTTTGATGGCGGGGAGCGCCTTTTTCTGCTCTCCCAATATCAATTTCGGGCTCGTGTTGCTGACCACGGTATCCCTGTCGATGATGCATTTCTGCACATTGTCCCTGGAGGGAATGTCGTACATGACATCCAGCATGATCTCCTCAAAGATGGTCCTCAGGCCCCTCGCACCGATCTTGCGTTCAAGGGCTCGGTCAGCAATGGCTTCCAGTGCGCCCTCCTCCACTTCCAGTTCCACGCCGTCCATCTCGAACAGCTTCTGGTATTGCTTAACCAGCGCATTTCTGGGCTTTGTGAGGATATCCATCAGGGCCTTCTTGTCCAGCGGACTTAAGGCAACCGTAACAGGCAGCCTTCCGATAAACTCGGGGATCAATCCGTATTTCAGCAAATCCTGCGGTGTCACTTTCTCGAGAATATCGCCCGTATCCTTCGTGGATCGGTTCTCCAGCTCGGCACCAAAACCCAGTGTCTTCTGGCCGATCCTTTTCTGGATGATCTTGTCCAGACCGTCAAAGGCACCACCGCAGATGAAAAGAATATTGGTGGTATCGATCTGAATAAACTCCTGGTGGGGATGTTTGCGGCCGCCCTGGGGCGGAACGGAAGCAATGGTGCCTTCCAGGATCTTCAGCAAGGCCTGTTGGACGCCCTCGCCGCTGACATCCCTTGTGATGGAGGGATTGTCGGACTTCCTGGCAATCTTGTCAACCTCATCGATATAGATGATGCCCTTCTCAGCCCGCTCAATGTCATAGTCGGCGGCCTGAATCAGCTTCAGCAGGATGTTCTCAACATCCTCGCCCACATAACCGGCCTCTGTCAGGGATGTGGCATCCGCAATAGCAAACGGCACGTTCAGGATCTTCGCCAGGGTCTGGGCCAGATAGGTCTTGCCGCATCCGGTAGGACCGATCAGCAGGATATTGCTTTTCTGGAGTTCCACATCATTGCGGCTGTATTCCGCCCTTATCCTCTTGTAGTGATTGTAGACCGCGACGGCCAGGGTTCGCTTGGGTTTCTCCTGACCGATGACATATTCGTCCAGAATCCGCTTGATCTCATGGGGCTTGAGCACCTCGTCGAGCTGCTGCTCCACGCGTGCGTCTTCGTATTCCTCTTCAATGATCTCGGAGCACAGCTCGATGCACTCATTGCAAATGTAAACGCCGGGGCCGGCAACGATACGGTTTACCTGATCCTGCGTCTTGCCGCAGAATGAGCATTTCACCTGCTTTTTATCATCATATCGTGCCATGGCTTATCACCCCGCTTCCCGTCGTTCCATCACCTGATCTACCAGACCATATTCCTTCGCCTCGTAGGCATCCATGAAGTAATCCCTTTCCACGTCTATCTCAATCTTTGAAAGGGGCTGGCCCGTTTTTTCCGCAAGGATCTTGTTCAGACGATTCTTCATCTTGAGGATCCATTCGGCATGAATCTTGATGTCGGTGGCCTGACCCCTGGCACCGCCTATGGGCTGGTGGATCATGATGGTACTGTTGGGAAGCGCAAAGCGTTTGCCCTTTGCACCGGAGGCCAGCAGAAATGCCCCCATACTGGCGGCCATTCCAACGCAGATGGTGGAAACATCCGGCCTGACATGCTGCATGGTATCGTAGATGGCCATGCCTGCCGTGATGGAACCACCGGGGCTGTTGATGTAGAGCTGAATATCCTTATCCGGATCCTCGGCCGCCAGGAACAGCATCTGCGCCACAACCAGGCTGGCCGTCGTGTCGTTGATCTCGTCGCTCAGAAGGATGATTCTGTCTTTTAACAACCTGGAATATATATCGTAGGATCTTTCACCCCTGCTGCTTTGCTCAACCACGATAGGAACCAATGACATGTGCATGCCTCCTTTCGCCTGCATTTGATAATATAATTCCACTTTGGCAGGACTTTAAACCGATTTCCCAAGTTATGCCTTCGCGTTTTCCACAAGCATGGCAACGGTCTTCCTGGTGATAATGGAATTCTTAATATATTCTATATCGTCTTCATGTAAATGTTTCTTCATTTCCTCCACCGGCTGGCGGTACTGTTCGGCCATCTTTTCGAGTTCCTGGGCATATTCTTCGTCAGTCGCCTCAATTCCTTCGGTCTTTGCTATCTTTTCCAGGACAAGCTGCGCCTTGACATCCTTCAGGGCGGACTCGCGGTATTCATCGCGGAACTTTTCCGCATCCATGCCCATGATTTGCAAATAGCTGGGCAGGTCCAGCCCCTGGTAGCGGAGAGTCATGTCAAACTGGCGCATCATCTCGTTAAGACGGCTTTCCACCATAACGTCCGGGATATCGCAAGAGGCGTTCTCCGCGGCCTTGGCGACAACAGCATTCTCGAACTTCCTGTCGGCGGCTTCCTGGGCTTTCCGGGTCAGCTTTTTCATCAGATCCTGCCTGAATTCTTCAAGGGTGTCGAATTCGCTGACGTCACCGGCAAATTCGTCATTGATCTCGGGCAGCTGCTTCACCTTGATTTCGTTGACCTTCACCCGGAAGGTGGCATCCTTGCCGGCCAGGTCCTTATTGTGATAGTCCTCGGGGAATTTGACCTGAATGTCCTTTTCGTCATTCAGGTTAAACCCGATCAATTGATCTTCAAAGCCCGGGATGAAGGTATTGGACCCGATCACCAGGTTATAGCCCTTGGCGGAGCCGCCCTCGAAGGCCACACCGTCAATGCTTCCTTCATAATCTATGTTCACCATGTCGCCGCTCTGGACCGGCCTGTCTTCAACTGAAACGAGCTTCGCGTTGCGCTCGGCGATCCTGTTGAGCTCGGCATTGACATCTTCTTCGGTAACCTTTACTTCTTCCTTCTGTACCTCAAGCCCTTTGTACTGGCCGAGTTCCACTTCGGGCTTGACAGTGACGGTAGCGGTGAAAATGAAGTCCTTTCCGCTGCCGATCTGGATAATATCGATTTCAGGTCTGTCCACGGGTTCCAGGTCATGCTCGTCTATCGCCTTGTTGTAGGCATCCCCGGCGGCAAAATTGATGGCATCCTCATAGAGGACCTGCTCGCCGTAGTAACGCTCCACCAGGCTGCGGGGCGCCTTGCCCTTGCGGAAACCGGGAACATTGAACCTGGATTTATTCCGCATGAATGCCTTGTCCATGCATTCGTCAAACACCTGGCTGTCAACGGTAATCTCCAATTTGACGACATTTTTTTCGGGTTTTTCAATCTTCACGTTCATTCTATTTCATATCCTCCTGTAATGAATTTCCTTGGCAGTTCAGTGAATAAACCACTATATTATATCACAGGTTTATCCTGCGGGAAACCTTTTCTTCAAATTCCATGCTATACAATCCGTATGGGCGTAAACGACAGGAAATCGGCAGATACCAGCGAAAACCTTATTCCGTCCGCCAATTCATTCTTCCAGACAGCATCCCCCCGGCCATGGATATGCCCATAGATGCATATGCCCACACCATACTCTTTCATTAAGGCGCCAAAATCATTCATCCTGTGCTCGGCATCAAAGGGCGGATAGTGCAGCATGGCAATGATTTCGCCTCCCAGCCGTCTGCCCTCCTCCAGGGATAAACGCAGCCGATCCAGCTCCCTGCGAAAAATCTTTCGGTCCTCTTCCGTGAAATCCGGATCCCCCGGGTCATTCCAGCCCCTTGTACCGCAGACGGCAAAATCGCCAATCCGAAAAGCGTTATTGTGCAGCATGCGGATGGTTTTAAACCCATGGGTCTCCAGGTAGGCCTGGAACTTGCGCTTCGTGCTCCACCAGTAGTCGTGGTTGCCCTTGGAGATGATCTTGGTTCCCGGAAGCGATTCGATAAAGCGGAAATCCGGCACAGCCTCATCCAGGCTGATAGCCCAGGATATGTCGCCCGGTATCAGGACAACATCATCCTCTCCGACAACCTGGATCCAGTTTTCCCTGATCCTTTGCGCATGATTTTTCCAGATGTCTCCGAATATATCCATGGGCTTGTCCGTCCCAAAGGACAAATGGAGATCGGATAGTGCGTAAATCGCCATACAGATTTCCTTCCGCCATGGGCACCGCTTCCCGGCTTATTCCGGGGTGACCATGGCAAACTTGATGATTCCTTCCGCGGCAACTGCCCCATCCACAGTGGCAACAGCGCGCGCTTTGCCCATCCCGTGCTTGAACGTCATGAATTCAACGGCAAGCTCCAGCACATCGCCGGGCGTTACCTGCTTTCTGAATTTCATGTCCTCAATGCCTGTAAATATCCCCAGTTTTCCGATGTTATCCTTCAGGATGAGGCCGCCGCAGCAGGCGCATTGGGCCAGGGCCTCAACAATCAGGACGCCGGGCATGATGGGGTTTCCCGGAAAATGCCCGGGAAAAAAAGGTTCGTTGGCGGTGACATTCTTTATGCCAAAAACCTTCATGCCGGGCTCGATTTGCGTGGCGTCCTCCCTGGGAAGCTGAATATCGGTGATCCTGTCCAGCAGCAGAAAAGGATAACGGTGGGGCAGTATTTTCTGAATCTGGTTGGCATCAAGGCTCAGTCCGCTCTTCGCTTCGATCAGCATGGGTATCTCTCCTCATTCCTGTTCCCAGTTATGCCATATATTCTGTACGTCATCATGATCTTCAAGCCGCTCCAGAAGCTTTTCCATCTTTTCGATGTCTTCCGGATTGGTCAGCCTGGTATATGTCTGCGGGATCATGGTCAGCTCCGCAGACTCAAACCTGAAACCGGCGGCTTCCAGCTTCTCCCTTACCGCGGTAAAATCATTGGGTTCGGTCAATATCTCAAAGTATTCCTCATCGGCCTGGAAATCAGACGCTCCCGCGTCCAGCGCGATCATCATCACTTCATCCTCGTCCTTGTCGCCCCTCTCGATGATGATCTGCCCCTTCTGCTCAAACATGAAGCTGACGCAGCCGGTAGCGCCCATATTTCCGCCAAACTTGTCGAACAGGTGGCGGATATCTCCTGCCGTACGGTTCCTGTTGTCCGTAAGGGCTTCTACAATCACGGCAACCCCGGAAGGTCCGTAGCCCTCGTAGGTGATGGCCTCGTAATTGGTGGTATCCCCTTCTCCGGCAGCCTTCTTGATGCTTCTCTGAATGGACTCGTTGGGCATGTTGCAGGATTTTGCCTTGGCAATGACATCCCTCAGCCTGGAGTTTGAAACCGGATCAGGACCACCGTTCCGGACGGCAATGGCAATCTCCCTGCCGATCTTGGTGAACAGCTTGCCCTTCTGGGCATCGGTTTTGCTCTTCTTATGCTTGATATTCGCCCATTTTGAATGTCCCGCCATAACTTCACTCCTTATTTAAGACAATTAAGAGATCTCCAATATATGGTTTGATTCATCCATCTTGATCAGTTTATGCCCGCAATAGGCTATACAGGCCTTTCCGCCTGTGATCTCGCTTACTTTCTCTTCCAGATTGCCTTTCTGGTTTTCGTCGATCAGCACCTTGAAAGTGACACGATCGGAATATTCCGTGCCGCCGAGAATGAAGCCCTCGCTTAGCAGCATGTTCTGCAGTTTGCCGGACAAGTGATATTCTACGTAAATTTTTGCCTCAACACAAGACTTCACCCTGATCTCACGGGCTTCCAGGACACCGCCCGCTGCAGCCTTGCCATATGCCCTGACAAGCCCGCCGGCGCCAAGCAGAATACCGCCGAAATAACGCACGACAACGATGACGATGTTGACCAGTTGTCTTTTTTTTATCACCTCAAGGATTGGGATACCCGCCGTTCCGGCAGGTTCCCCGTCATCGCTGTAGCGCTGGTAGGTGGTGTCCCCTTCGATATAGTAGGCATAGCAGTGATGGGTGGCATCCCTGCTTTCGGATCGCACCCGGTTGATGAAACCGATAGCCTCTTCCTCTGTCCGTACCGGGAGCACCCTGGCAATGAAGCGCGACCGCTTTTCTTCATAGATAAAAGTCGCTTCCTGGTAGACTGTCCTGTATTCCTTCTGCATCCTCATCCCCTGGCCGGTTGATTGCGCTTCTGCCTCCTGCGCCTCTTCTTTTGTCTTTTCCGGATAGCACAAAAAAAGATGACTCAAAGCCATCCATGATTGTATCAGATTCGGCGGTCATATGACAAGATTGGGAGCGGTTTGGCTCAATATTGAGGTTCCCTGCCTGTTTTCTGGCAATATTTCTTGTAGGACTGGATGAGCAGGGATTTGTCCTGGCTGTATGTAATCCGATCAATCGCGTCAAGGACCGGGAAAAAACTGGCCTCGGCATATTTCTCGCTTTCCGCTATCCGGAATTCTTCCGAATCGGTCTTCATCACATACCAGGCAATCCTGTTGCATACAGGCATCTGCCTGGTAATGGAATAAAACTCGTAATAGGTCCTGCCGGCCTGTTCGATGATCTCAGCCTTTATGCCGGTTTCTTCAAAAACCCTGCGCAGGGCCGCTTCCTCGGGATCTTCATTATTTTTGATAAGACCTTTTGGCATGACCCACTCGTTTTTCTCGTTTTTCAGGAGGAATACGCTTTCCTCATGGAAAACCACGCCACCGGCACAATCCCTCAAGTGCATACGCTTTCTCCTTCCAGACAGCCGTTCTTGTTCATATGCGACAAAAAAAGAGCACTGTTAACAGATGAATGAAATGATTCCAAAACTCGTGCCCCCAGTTCAAATTAACTGAACTTAATCAATATATAATAGGAGGAACAAGAACGTTGCATCATAAATATAAATACCATATCTTCAAAGAATTAAACAGAAAGATTTAGCGTTTTCATCCATGGCAGGCAACGTTTGTTCTCAGGTTTTTTCGGAAGGATCTTTCGGATTCGTCTGGTGGTGGGCATTTGCCGCCGGTTCCGCCTCCTGGATCGAATCCGAAAGATTCTTTTTCGAGTAGGTCTCTATTACCCTGATATCGCTCTCGGTTAACATCCCTTTTTTAAATGCCATCCTGAACACCTCTCTTCATGATATATCCTATCATGAAGGGTGCAAACATATACCAGAAATCCCGAAAACCGTATGCGGTTTTTTATTCCTCGGGTTCCAAAAGACCGTATTTCCCGTCCTTCCTGCTGTACACCACATTAACCTTTTCGGTTTCGGCGTTGGTAAAGACGAAAAAGCTGTGTCCCAGCAACTTCATCTGGAGAATGGCTTCCTCAAGCGACATGGGTTTGAGCGGGAAGCGTTTCGTCTTTACCACCTTAAAATCGTCGTCTTCCTCAATGGCCTCGGCGATATCGTAATTCTCAGGAACCATGGCTTCCTGACGAATCTTTTTGCCCAGTCTGGTCTTGTGCTTGCGGATCTGCCTTTCCAGTTTTTCCACAGCCAGATCGATGGATGCATACATGTCATCTGTGGATTCTTCCGCGCGGATAATGGTCCCCTTGGCGTAAATGGTAACCTCGAAGATGCAGCGCTCCTTTTCTATGCTGAACGTCAGGTGAGCCTCTGTTTCAGGCCTGAAGAACTTATCGAACTTGCCGATCTTCTTTTTGGCCTTTTCAATCACTTTGTCCGATACATTGGCATTCTTTTTGCAGATGATGAATTGCATAAGAAACTCCCCTTCCTGTATTTCATATTATAATTTTACCCTCGATGGCCAGGGTGAATCACGATATTTTCCACGTCTTCCATATGGGTTATCAACAGGGGAGGAAAAACGGTGGATAACTTGTGGATAATGTGGAAAAGCCCTTCCTCAAAGGACAAGAAAAAAACAGGAACCCTCGGGTTCCTGCTTTGTTCATCCATGAACTGTTTTTACTCGTCCTTATTGTTCTGAGCGTTCTTGTTCTTGTTGTTGTTCTGCTTGTTAGCTTCGTTCTCGCAGTTTTTCTGCTTGTCTTTGCCCATTTATTCCACCTCCGAGGTTTATTTTGTCCTGCGCCGGTGAAAATATGCGCCCGAAAATACTAATCTTTACCCGGTTGTATATTCAACGGCTGCATTCCTTTCCGCCTGCCGCTTTCGCCGGTGCTCATTCCCGGACAGACCCGGGAGAGATTACTTCTTGATGAACATCTGCACAAACAGGTAGCCGTACTTGTTGCTCCTGGTGATGCCAATACCGGTATAGTTATAGTCGCCGTTGAGGATATTGGCCTTGTGTCCCGATGATTTCATCCAGGCGTTCACGGCTCCCTGGATGGTGGAGTTACCGGCTATGTTTTCAGCAGCGGCCTTGAAGGATATACCGAACTGCCTCATCATGTCGAAGGGCGAGCCATAGGTCGGGGAATAATGGGAGAAATAGTTGATCTGGGCCATGTCATTTGCCTTGGTACGGGCCACCTTCATCAGCTCCATGTCCACCTGGAGCGGCGGAAGGCCTGCCTTGGCACGCTCATTGTTGATAAGGGTCAGGAGCTGTTGCTCTTCGCTGGTCAGCCCGGTGGTCGTCTTGGGTGTGGACGGGCTGGGCGCCGGGGTCGCTGCGGGCTGTTTCGGCACGGTCGTGCTGCCGGAACCCGCCTGCTTCTTGAAGGTCTCTCCGTCCATCAGGTATTGCTTGGCCACACAACCCACCTTGTCGGTGTCCGGATCATAGACCACATACCAGTCGCCTATCTTGGAAAGCACGTTCACCCACTTGTTCTTTTTCAGAACCTGTATGATGGAATGCTTGGTGGATGGTCCTGTCCGCATGTTGAGCTCATTGGCAATGACTACGCCACTGATGAAATCCACATCTTCAAAGGTCTGGGCAGCCCTGGCCTTCGGCATGCCGCCGCCGGACAAGCACATGACGCTCAGTGCAAAAAACACTGTCAGCGTTGCAGCCAAAAAACGTCTTTTCATACTCTCCCTCCATTGTCTTATTTTGATTGCCTGGTTAGTATTCTCTTTTTTCCGGACAATTATTTGAGTATAAAAATATGGCAACAACCATTAAGTATTGTTGCCACATTGTTCTGATTATATAATCCGCTGGCCGCCGGCGGAATATCTGCTTTTCAGCCGTACCCCTCTCCTGCCCGGGTGCGTTCTCATAGGACAGGACTTCTCAGCCAAGGCTTTGAATGATTTTATCCAGTTCTTCCGGGGTGAAGATGTACTTTCGATTGCAGAAATGACAATGGAGTTCGGTATCCTGTTTGTCCTGGGCGATCTCCATCAAATCCTTTTTCCCCAGGCTGATGAGATTCCTTTCCATTCTCTCCCTGGAGCAATTGCACCGGTAATGGACCTCGCTATGCCCCAGGATCCTCACAGGCTTTTCCTGGAAGAGCTCGTGTATGATCGCTTCGGGCGTGAGTCCGTTGGATACCATGTTGGTTATGGGCGGAAGTTTCATAATCCTTTCCTCAAGAAAAGCGATCAGTTCTTCCGGCGTGTCGGGCATGAGCTGCACAAGCAATCCCCCGGCAGCCAGGATATGCCCCTCTGGCGCAACCAGCACACCCAGGTTCACAGCCGTGGGAATCTGCTCCGAGGAGGCGTAGTAGAAAGCAAGATCTTCGGCGATTTCACCGGAAACCAGGTTCACATAGCCAATATACGGCTCCTTGAGCCCGATATCCTTGATCACGTTCATGTAGCCCTTTCCCACGGCGCCCTTGATATCAAACTTGCCCTTATCGTTCAGGGGCAGGTCGAAGAAGGGGTTGTGCACATAGCCGCGAACATTGGCATTGGCATCGGTCACCGCAACGATGCCACCAATCGGGCCGTCCCCCTTGATCTGGATGGTGATGGTATTGCTCCTGTCCTTGAGGGTTTGGGACATGAGGGCTGCCCCGGTGAGCGTTCTGCCCAGGGCAACGCAGGGGGTCGGGTTCATGCTGTGAATGTTTCTGGCTTCCTCCACGGTTTGGGTAGTAACGCCCGCATAAACGCTGATGGTATCTGCCACCAAGGCTCTGACGATATAGTCCTGCATGGCTCCTCCTCTGAATGTTCTTAAATCTTATTTTGCTCGAAAAAGCTTTGAATCTTTCCGGAAAGCATTGTAAACGGCAGGTCTTATGGACCGTCACAGGGCAGACCCGTGTCATAGCTGAGATCCGGAAAAAGCCCGTCGATGGGTTCTCCCTTCAGGATGCCCGCAAATACCCCGTTGATGTGATTGGCCGCCTCAAAGGAAGCCTTGCTCAGGATTTCATCCACCGATTCCCGATGGGCTTCCCCCGCCTTAAAGGGATGCGTCCAGGTCCGCCGCTTCCGGTTGGCCCAGTCGACAGTCTCATCCAGTAAGGCCGGATAGGGCACCTTGGGCGGTTTTATTCCGCCTCCGGTAAAGGCATCCAGCCAACCGACCAGCGCTTTCTTCCATCCCCTGGGATCATACAGAAGATCATGGCCCCTGTAAAAATCGGAGAGGACTCTGTTCAGGCTTTTCTCATCGGCCCGGACACCATAAAGGCTGGCAAAGGCCTCCAGGAGAAAATCCCTTACGCTTTTGGGCCACTGCCTGCCGATATCCACGTACTTCCGGGTTTTCACCTTACAGGCGGAAGACATGCGCCTTTCCTTCCAGAACAGCACGTCCAGCGCCATTTCAACAGCCTGGTGCGTTGTGCTGACCAGGCGCCCGTCCACCGACCATATCCAGTTTTCCGCCGCCCAATAGACATAGGGATGGATCAGGCGGTCGAGGGTGAAATGGCAGATAAAGCCCGAAAGGTATGCGGCAAGCTCCAGCCATTCCTGCTCCCAGGACACCTTTTGAAGCCGGCTGAATCCCATTTTCAGGAATGCGCCGGTATGCTTTTTGTGCATGGTATGTCCCAATTCCCTTAACGGGCTTCTTTTGCCGCCCGATATGAACTCATAAAAAAACAGGGGATCAGGCCCCTGGGCGCCAAGCCGGTACAGCGTCCTGTACCTTTGAATGCCCTCCAGCACCCTTCGGCTTTCAATTTTCTCCAAGACGTCGTCCGACAACAGGATATGCATCAGAAAATCGGCCATGGATCCTCCTTCAGGATATCATCATGGGAAATATCCCGCATCAAGCCACAAAATCTGCAGGCCTTTCCCCGGTGATGCCAAAACCGTGAAGCAGCGCTTCAACAATGCGTCGGGACGCCCTGCCATCCCCATAGGGATTAACGGCCCGCGCCATTTTTGTATAGAGTTCCTCCCTGTCCAGAAGCTCCCTGACAGACCGGTAAACGCTTTCATAACCTGTACCCGCCAGGCGGACCGTTCCTGCCGCCACGGCCTCTGGTCTTTCGGTTTCATTGCGGAGGACCAGCACAGGCTTTCCGAGGGCCGGCGCTTCCTCCTGCAGGCCGCCCGAATCGGTCAGAACCAGATAGGAACGCGCCATCAGGTTATGCATCTCCTGGACATTGACAGGCTTAATCAGGTGTATCCGGGGATGATCCCCAAGAATTCTACGGGCCGGCTCGCCCACCAGGGGATTCAGATGCACCGGGTAAATGATGTGAACGTCGGTAAAATCATCGGCAATCTTCCTGACGGCTGCAAAGATCTCCTCAAAAGGCCTGCCGATGTTCTCACGTCGGTGTGCCGTCATGGCGATCACCCTTTTATTGTCAAAGGAAAATCCCTTCAGAAAGGGATCCCCGAAGACAAAGCCGTCGGAAACGGTTGTGGACAAGGCATCGATCACCGTATTGCCGGTCACATAGATTTTTTCGGGGCTTATGCCTTCCCGGATCAGGTTCTCCCTGTTGGATACGGTAGGCGCAAAATGCAGATCGGCAATCGCGCCGGTAAGCCTCCTGTTCATCTCCTCCGGATAGGGAAAATACTTGTCGTGGGTCCTGAGGCCTGCCTCCACATGCCCCACCCGGATCTTCAGGTAGTAGGCAGCCAATGCGGCGGCAAAGGTCGTGGTGGTGTCCCCGTGGACCAGCACGATATCAGGGGCCGCTTTTCCGAACACATCATACAGGCCCTCCAACGCCCTTGTGGTGATATCCGCAAGTGTCTGCCTGTCCTGCATGATGTTCAGATCGTAATCCGGACGGATACCGAAGATATCCAGCACCTGATCCAGCATCTCCCTGTGCTGGGCTGTGACGCACACCGACGATTCCATGTATGGATTTGCTTCCAACGCCTTTACCAGCGGCGCCATCTTAACCGCTTCGGGACGCGTCCCGAATACGGACATGACCTTGATTCTCTTCATGATCCCGTTCCTTTATCCTTATCGGTCGTGTCGGATCCTTCCGCCGGTTTCCCCGGTTCTTCAGAGTGCTGGAGACCGGATGCCGCTTCAAGGCTGGCTTCATCCACGCCCTTCTCCTTGCCGGTCTTCGCCGGATGACCATTGATCGGAAGATCCTTGTTCATCTCGGATATGTTCCTGGCGCCGCCTACCATGAACATGACAATGAGGATCAAAAGTATAATTGAAGGCAAGAGCCCCTTATCCACCAGCACAATGGACAGAAGCCCCAATGCACCGCTTATTACGTATAGGATCACAACCGACATTTTATGGCTGAACCCCATATCGATAAGCCGGTGGTGGATATGCCCCCTGTCACCCTCGCCGATGGGTCTTCCGTTGGCAATACGCCTCAGGATGGCAAACAGGGTATCAAAGATGGGAAGGCCCAGCACCAGGATGGAGATGGCCAGGGCCAGGGTTGTAACCGATTTCAGGGTTCCTTCAATGGACAAAACGGCCAGAATAAAGCCCAGAAACGTGGCGCCCGTGTCTCCCATGAAGATCTTGGCGGGATTGAAGTTATAGGGTAGGAAACCGAATATGGCACCGGCCAGCGAGACTGCCGCCAGCGCGATGTCATCCTGTCCGCGGATGACCGCAACGATGAACAGGGATGCGGACGCAATTCCCGAGACACCTGCAGCAAGTCCGTCAAGCCCGTCAATCAGGTTGATGGCATTGGTGACACCGACAATCCAGAATATCGAAATGAGAAAGGCAATGGTTTCTCCCAGGATGTAGGTCATCCCGTTATCGGCACCCGATGTGAAAGGCATGGTAATGGAAATGATACTGGTGCCCGTTGCGACGACCACACTGGCTGCCAGCAGTTGAACAACAAACTTAACACCGGCCTTCAGGGGTCTGATATCGTCCACGATGCCCAGCACCACGATGATCAGCGCGCCGAAAATGATGCCCAGGGATTTTGGCCGGGACAGGAAGAACAAGAACTCGGATAAATCCCGGGACGCAAAGCCATAAACCATGGCGATGACAAAGCCCGCAATAATGGCCAGACCGCCAAAAAGCGGCATGGGCTTCTTATGCATGCGCCTGTTGTCCCTGGGTACGTTTACCGCGCCCGTGCGAAAAGCGATCCTTCTGGCGATGGGGGTGGAAAAAAAGGCAATGATCAGTGCTACGGAAAAGGCTACCAGATGTTCATATTCAATGGTTATCATTTCACACCTCGGACCTCTTTACAATCCCCGGGTCAAAACCATGCGACGGTTCTTCATATTTAACCACCCGGATGCCAGCTTCCTTCAACAATTCCATGGCAAGCTCATCCGGGTAATCACCCTTGAAGACAATCTTTGAGATACCGGCGTTGATGGCCAGCTTCGCGCACATGACACAGGGCTGTGTCGTCACATACAGGATGCTGTTTTTGACGCTGGTTCCCGAATAGGCGGCCTGGGCGATGGCATTCTGTTCCGCATGGGTGGCACGGCAGATCTCATGCCGCTGGCCCGACGGCACGCCCAGTTTTTCGCGGAGGCATCCCACCTCCAGGCAGTGTTTGCAGCCCACCGGCGCGCCGTTATAGCCCGTTGCCAGGATCCGCTTGTCTTTGACCAGCAGGGCGCCAACCTGGCGTCTCAGACAGGTGGAACGCGTCTTGACCAGTTCCACAATGCTCATAAAATACTCATCCCAGGTAGGACGCATGTGCACCTCTCCTTGTCCTATTTGGTCCCGAACAGCCTGTCGCCGGCGTCGCCGAGACCCGGTACAATGTAGCCGTCGTCATTCAGCGTCTCATCGACAGCCGCACAATAGATGACCACGTCGGGATGCTCCCTGTGAAGCCTCTCAATGCCCTGCCTGGACGCGATGAGGCAGACAAACTTAATGCTCTTGACCTGGCGCTTCTTCAAAGCATTGACAGCATCGCAGCCCGAACCGCCGGTTGCCAGCATGGGATCGAGCACAACCACATCCCGTTCGCTGATATCTTCGGGCAGCTTGCAATAATACTCCACGGGTTCCAGGGTGTCATGATCCCGGTACAGCCCGATATGGCCGACCCTGGCCATGGGAACCAGTTTTAAAAGGCCGTCCACCATACCCAGCCCGGCACGCAGGATGGGAACGAAGGCCAGCTTTTTGCCCGAAATGACTTTCGTCCTGGCGTGGCCAATGGGGGTTTCAATCTCAACCTCTTTCAGCGGGATATCCCGTGTGACCTCATAGCCCATCAGCATGGAGATCTCCGATACCAGTTCCCTGAACTCCTTGGCGCTGGTGTTCTTGTCCCGCAGCAATGAGATCTTATGCTGGATGAGAGGATGATCGAAAACAAAGACATTATTCATTTTATTAACCTCCAAAGTCATTTTAGATACCTGTTCTCAATATCATGAACCTTATTGATCCTGTTTGCGTGCCGTTCCTCGTTGGAAAAGGGTGTTTTGATCCATTCATCCACGATGGCCGCCGCCAGTTTTTCTCCAACAATAAAAGCGCCCATGGCCAACACGTTGGTGTTGTTGTGTTCCCTTGTAAGCCGTGCTGAAAGCAAGTCATGGCACAGGGCACACCGAATCCCACAGACCTTGTTGGCCGCTATGGATATGCCTATGCCCGTCGAGCAAATTAAAACAGCTCTGTCACAAGTCCCATCCTTCACCAGCAAGCAGGCTTTGAGTGCATAATCGGGATAATCCACAGACGATTCGTCATAGGTCCCGCAATCGGTGCATTCATGGCCTTGCTTTGTCAGATGTTCCTTTATATATTCCTTAAGGCGAAAACCGCCGTGATCGCTGCCCAATGCGATGCGCACGTTCATTCCCCCCTCTCATTCATTGATTGTATAGTAATCAGTCCTTATTGTCAAAAATTTTGTCGGCGATATGCATGAGCGCCTCTTCAATCTCAGTGGCACATTGCCTGTAGACCTCGTAATCACCGCCGAACGGATCGGATATGCCCGAACCGGTATCCCGGATCTCGGCATAGTCCTTGATTGTGAAAACCTTGTCGGCAGCTTCGGGCCACACATCCAGGATCATCCTCCTGTGTTCCTCGGTCATGGTCAGGATCAGCCAGGCACTCCTGATATCGTCAATATCCAGAACCCTGGCCCTGTGGGATGTGATATCGAGCCCGTACTCATTTTTAAGTACCTCGATGGCCTCATGGCTGGCCGGATCGTTCTCAAAAGCGTATATTCCGGCCGAGGAAACCACGATATCCTTTCTGTTCCGCTGATCCAGGAGGTGGTTGAACAGGGCTTCAGCCATGACACTCCTGCAGGTATTGCCGGTACAGACAAACAGAATCTTTCTCATAGGGTCCATCCTTTCATTCATCATCAAAAAGCGGTTCCTTCTCATCCTGCCAGGGTTTCGGATGATGCCTCAGACCCGGATCATCCTGCCGCCTGCCGCTTTTTTCAGGCGGTTCATGATGGCAAGGCCGATCCCCTCTTCCGGGAAGGTTTCCGAAAAAATAACCTCCACACCCTGATCGTCAAATTCGCGCAGGCATCTGTAAATGGCCGCCGCCACAGCCTCGGGTTCCTGCCTGGATCCGGGGCTCAGCACCACATCAGCGGCGTAACTCATCTGGGTTTCGGAAGCAGCCAGAACGCCGGTCTTCCTGTTCTTTGCCCGGTTTTCCGCCACCAGCGCATTGATGGTATCCGCAACCCGTTCCGGTTCCCCGCACACGAGAGTCATCTCAGCCTTCGGGGAATAGTGCCTGTACTTCATGCCGGGAGACTTGGGCACGGCATTTCCATCCTTTCCAGGCGCTTTTTCCACGCCGACAAGTCCAATGGCTTCCTTCAACATCTCCACGCTGATCCCGCCCGGCCTTAAGACCACCGGGGAGTCTGCGGTCATATCCAGGACTGTCGATTCCAGCCCGACCGAAGTGCTTCCACCGTCAATAATGTAATCAATGCGCCCCGAAAGGTCCTCGATCACATGGTCAGCGCATGTGGGGCTGGGCCTTCCGGACAGATTGGCGCTGGGCGCGGCGACGGCCACCCCCGACAGGCGGATCAGCGCCAGCGCAATCGGGTTTGCCGGCATGCGCACGGCCACGGTGGACAGCCCTGCCGTTGTTTCATCGGGTATCTCTGCGGCCTTGGGAAGGATCAGGGTCAGCGGACCGGGCCAGAAGGCTTCCATCAGCCGGCGCGCCTTTTCGGGTACCGTGGCGGCAATGGACTCCAGCTGCTCTATGTCCGAGATGTGCACGATCAGTGGATTGTCCGAGGGCCTTCCCTTGGCTTCGAAGATCTTCCGCACGGCCCGGGCATTGCGGGCATCCGCCCCCAGACCGTACACCGTCTCGGTGGGAAAGGCCACCAGTCCACCTGCGGCCAGCGCCTGCGCGGCAGGAAGCAGCTCCTCCGGCTTAAAATCGCTTTGGTTTATCCTGATAACAGTTGTTCTCATAGCATCGCCCTGTTTCGTTTGTCGCTGCACTTGTCCGTTTTTCCCAAACTTACCTCTGGATATTATATCAGAATACACAGGCTGATTGAAACGCTGCATGGCAGTTATTAAAATTATGAGGATTGCCTGAAGATTTCATGCGGTTTTTCAGCCCATCCCGCATCAGTTGCATGCCGCTTTGGATCCAAAGCGGCTCTTTTAGGCTCATGAACAGGCCGATGGGGCTGCCGGCGCGTAAGCCGACAACCCCATCCCTTTATCGAATATGCCAGTTTTTACTTTTCATCCTTTTCATAATACCGGACTTCGCGGGTATACTTGTGCTTGTCCTCCTTGAACTTGCCGTATGGTGTGATCTTTACGCCTTTCAACTGTTTGGCGGTTCCTTCCCTGTAACAGATGTCACAAAAGCGGCCGCTGTTCACAGGCTTTCCGCACAGCTCACACCGGAGGAAACCCTTGTTGTCCCCTACGATCTCCAGTCTTTCCTCTTTCAGATAGCGCTTGATCTGCCGCAGCGACACACCCGTATGCTGCATGACCTCGGTGGTGCTGGCTCCCTGGTGTTCCGACAGGAAATCCTTGATCTTTTTAAAATCCTCCTCGTCCAGGGGCGCGCAGACGGGACAGACATTTTCCAATCCTCTTTTCTCAAACATGCGACCGCATCGATGACACTCGTAGTTTGCCATAGTCCCCTCCGTTACTTTTTTTGATCAAAATAGGGATTGGCAAGATTCTGCCCGGGGCGCAGGTAGGCCGCACTAACCTTTCTGAAACTGTTGGACTGGCTGATTTTGCCCTTGAGTTCGGCCATCCTGCTCTTCACCGCCGCGGTATTTTCATCATCCACGACCTTGATTTCGCGGAGGATGTCAAGAACAGCAGCGGTATTCTCCTTCAGTTCCGCAGCGCCGGGAATATGCCAGGCGGGCAATTCGTCGAGGGATTTTATCCCCAATGTCCGCTTAAGCCCCTGCAGATAGACCAGGAACTGCTCGTCCAGCTTGTCCACCGCATCCATCCTCGCCTGCTTTTTGGCGATGAGGAGTTCCAGTTCATCCATGTCGTCGCCGGCAATGGCTTCTTTCTGAAGACGGGTCAGGTCCAGCATCTCCTTAAGCCGCGCCTGCTTCTGGACAAGGATTTCATTGAGTCTTGAAAGATATACCTGAGGCTCCATACCGGCAGCTCCTATTTCGCCTGCTCGACAAGCTCAGGCATCTTCCGGGGATGTTTGGCAAGCTTCATGGCCTGTTCCCATGTATCCCTCAGCTGCTTTGCCATGTCGAGGACCTCTCCCAGAATGGCGGAATCCTTGTGGGTATTGGCTTCGATCAGCCTTCTGTGCATATAGTCGTAAAGCAGTTCCAGACTGGCGGCTATTTCGTATTTCTTATCCAGTGTGGCCATGAATTCCTGGATGATATCCTGGGCCCGGATGATATTGTTGTGCGCCTCTTCGGTCTTGTTCTTCTCGACGGCATCAATGCCCCTCATGATAAACTTGACCAGGCCGTTGTAAAGCATCAGGGTCAATTCTTCAGGACTGGCCGTCTGGATGCTTTTTTCCTTGTATTGCTGATAGGCGTTCTGAGCTAGCATGAAAATGATCCTCCCCTGAAATCAAGCTTTGCGCGGCACTCTATGGTCAGCCCTGGTTAAATTGCATGGCCAGCCATGCGCTCTGCATATTCATCTGGCTGATATAGGTCTCCAGCACAGAGAACTGCCGGTAATAGTTTTCTTCCTTTCTGGTCAGCTTTTCAATCATGGCCTTGATCCTTTTGTCATAGTCCTCCAGTTCGTCATTCAGCAGGTTGTCGTTGTAGGTGATATCCCCCTCCATGCCTGCCTTCTCCAGGAGAACGCCCTTATTGCCGTTGGCATCCCTGTAAATGGAGATCTGATCCTCAATGATATCGGCTATCCTGTGGAAGACACCCGATTTCTTGTATCTGGATGCCTTCTGCTCGGCTGTGGATGTCCTGTAATAGGCCGGATTTTCGGGATCCACGCCGTTCAGAAGTTTGGCCACTTCATCGGGATTCTCCATCAGGGCCTTCCTGAGTTTGTCCTCATCGACCGTCAGCCTGCCCCCGTCAAGGTAGCTGGTGGTTCCGATGCCGATATCCTTCATGGTCAGGCTGCAGCCTTCAACGGGTTCATACATGGCCGTACGCATGGCTGTCAGCATCCTGCGGAGGATGTCATCATTCCTCAGAAGGCCGGTCTTGGCCTTCGCCTCCCATTTTTCGATGTCGGAATCCTTCATCTCCGCCTTTTGGGCATCGGTGAGGGGCGGGAAATTCCTGTCATACTTCTCATTGATCTTGCCGTTGAGGTAATCGATGAGCTCATTGTATTTATTGATGAAATTCCTGATATTCTCGACAGCCTTATCCACATCCATCTCCACCGTGACGGTGTCTCCTTCGGAATCGGTGGGATGCGCTTCCTTCAGGTTGTAGGTCACGCCGTTGATGGTGAACTGGTTGGAACTTCTGACCACCTGCTGGTTCCCGTTAATCAGGATGACGGCATCCTGGCCCTCAGTGCGTTCGGCCCGGTCATCCGAAAGGTCAATCGCGGTCAGGAAATTACCGCCAATGTCCTCCACCACCAGGTTATCGCCCTGGCCCAGCTGTTTGGAGGTCAGGGTAAATTTATCGGCCAGCTCATCATACTGGATGGTTACATTGGCCTCGGTGGTGTTGTTGATGCGGGCCAGCACCCGGGAAAGGGTCTCAGTCTTTTTGGCGGTGATAAGCTTGCCATTGATGCTGAACTGGACTTCGCCGTTCTCATTGAACTGGAGCGGTTCGGCCAGCTTGTCCTGCAGTTTTTCCAGCGTGTCGTTGAGGGATATGCGGTTGGAATCCCCGGCCTTAAGGCCAAGGGCGGAAAGACCGCTTTTTTCGGGATCTGCTGGATTTCCTACGGTCACCCTGGTGGCACCACCAGTGGTACCGATGGTCAGTTTCCCGGACTCAAAGCCCACCGTGAGCTTGCCTGTCCCAAAGGCCTTATCCAGGGCATCCTGAAGCTGTGTGGCTATATAATTCGGATCCGCCGGATTCAGGCTGTAATTATCCAGCGCGATTTCCTTCGATACCCCGTCCAGGGTTACCATGATGCTCTTGCCTGAGAGGTTCAGGTCATCGGAAACCTCACCGGTTATCGCCCTGCTCACGGGCGCGCCGCTGACAGCCTTATCCCCGGTGGCCACCTGGAGCACTCTTACCCGATGGCTCCCCGCCTTCGCATCAGCGGTGGCGGTAACATCCAGGTAAGCATTACTGCCGACTTTTGCCGACATCACCTTGACGGAATTGGTGGACAGGATATAGGACGAGCGGTTCACAATGTCGAAGAACGTACTCTTAAGTCCCCTGAGCCTGTTGATCACTTCACGGTAAGCATCCCGCTTCCATTCCACGAGGGTCCGTTTTTGGTAAAGCTTGTCCAGCGGGATTCTTTCGGCCTTCATGAGTTCCTGGACCATAGTATCGGTATCCAGTCCCGACAAACCGGTGATCCTCGTGGCGGAGGTAAAACCCGGGTATGTATTGGAATAATTGTTTGTACCGAAAATGTTCATCTATCATTCACCTTCTTTCGTCCACCAACAGGCCGGCCAACTCCAGCATGCTGGCAAACATGTCAAGGATCTTTTCGGAGGGTATCTCCCTGATCACTTCGTTGGTTTCCCTGTCAACAACCTTGACGATAATCTCATTGGTCTTTTCATGAATCCGGAACTCCAGGTAGCGGTTCCGGATGGCCATGATCTTGTTGGCCTTTTCCACGGCTTTCCTCAGAAAGCCTTCGCTGAGCTGCCAATCGGAGGCGGTCTCCTCATACCTGGCAGCTTCCTTTACAGGGCCGGCATTCCCGGGGGATACGTTCTTCGCCGCAGTCTCCGAGGAAACCGGAGCCTTAACGGTTACATTATTTTCTATACCACCAATTCGCATACCTTTCCCTCCCGAAACAAACGAAAACTTCAAACCTCTTGCGAAATATATATCGGCATGCCGTGAAAAAAAATGAATTCATTAAAAAACAATAATAAATTATTCAAAGCAAAAATGCGATGATTAAACCGCCGGTGTAATTTTCCAAAATTTTTGTTTTGTCATCCGCCATTGTGGTAAAAAAGTAGTGCGCACTCTAAAGTCGGACACAAAGTGAGACGATATATTTGGCAGAAGGAAAACTTTTTTGCCGTTCAGGCGCCGGTTCGGCAGAAAGGTTTACCCATAAACCCAAGTTCCGGGTGAAAGGAACAAAACGCGGGAGAAAGGACTCTCCCGGAAAATGAATCAAGGAGGATGATTGTATGATTATCAATCACAACATTTCAGCTCTTAACACTTATCGTCAGTTAACCCTGAACAACACCAACGGTTCCAAGTCTTTGGAGAAGCTGTCTTCTGGTTACAGAATCAACCGTGCCGGTGACGACGCTGCTGGTCTTGCTATCAGTGAAAAGATGAGAGGCCAGATCAGAGGTCTCGATATGGCTCAGAAGAATGCTCAGGACGGCATTTCTTTGATTCAGACTGCTGAAGGTGCTCTCAATGAGACTCACAGCATCCTGCAGAGAATGAGAGAGCTGGCTGTTCAGTCTGCCAACGACACCAACACCGACGACGATCGCGCTGAGCTCCAGAAGGAAGTTGATGAGTTGATCAGCGAGTTGGATCGTATCGCCAACCAGACCCAGTTCAACACCAAGAATCTGCTAAAGGGTGACTTCGCTCTTGGTATTGACACGAATACCACTACATCCGATTTATTGGCTTTGGGTGCCTTTGAGTCCCTTACCTTCTCCGGCCTGACAGCAGAAGAGTGGAAAATCACAAACAATGCTAATAAAACCCTGACATTAACTGCAACAACCTCTGGTACAGTTCTGGTTTCCAATGTTTACACTCCATCAACTGCACAAACCATCCGTTTTGGCGGACCTAATGGTGAAAGCGTAACCATCAAGGTCAATAATGCTTTTGATGCTAGTAAGTTTAATAATAAGAAGTTTATAGTAACCGGTACAGGAAGCCTGCAGTTCCACATTGGTTCCAATGCCAACCAGATCATTGGTGTTGCCATCGGCGACATGAGAGTTACCGGCGGTAATACCTCTGAAATGACAGCTCTTGGCAGCTTGAATATCACAAGCCGGGCCAATGCTGAAACCGCTATTACCACCATTGACGGTGCTATTAAGAAGGTTTCTAGCACCCGTGCCAGCCTTGGTGCTTACCAGAACAGACTGGAACACATCATCAACAACCTGGGTACCTCCGCAGAGAACCTGTCAGCCGCCGAAAGCCGTATCCGCGACGTAGACATGGCCAAGGAAATGATGGAGTTCACCAAGAACAGCATCCTGCAGCAGGCAGCACAGGCCATGCTGGCTCAGGCCAATCAGATGCCTCAGAACGTCCTGCAGCTGCTCAGGTAATTCAATTTGCAACCGGCGCAAACCAAAAGAACCGGATTTACATCCGGTTCTTTTTTATGGTTCAAGCGCCGCATGGCATTTCATTCCCATTCTGCAATAGTGAAAAATGCCAGGTTACCAATGGTTTACAATGGCACCTGGAATGGATAACTGTTCTGATGATAGGCTAATGCAACGATCTACCGCAGGAAGCCCGCCATCATCGCAGCAACGGCAAGAGGCGCCCGGCAAGATCCCGCTTCAGGTTCCCGGCTCCGCGCCTTCCTGCGTGGGCCTTCCCTTCAGCCTGTCAAGCACGTCCCGGGAACGCATGGTGGCCAACTGGTTCTCACTCCGGATCTCCTCATAGATTTCCTTGCGATGCACGGCCACGCTCATGGGCGCCTTAATCCCAAGCCGTACCTGGTCCCCCTGAATATCGATGAGGGTTATCTCTATATCATGGCCGATCATGACCGATTGTCCTTTTTTTCTTGTCAGTACCAACATATGGTTCAACCCCTTAATCGCGCGGCGGCTTCGTTACTGTCATCGGTTGAGGTAGTACCGGATGGGCAGGGATTCGTCCTGCTGAAGCACCTGCTTTCCCAGTTTCTTTTCCACATTGATGATGAGCGGCGCCTTCAGGTTCACCCTTATGTCCCTGGGATCTTCAGGAATGACCACAATGACCAGAGTCAATACCGTATCGGGGCTGGTGATGCCTAAAAACTCAACATCCGCATCCTCCAGCTTTACCTCATACCCATTATATATAACAAAGGGATCGGTTACAACAAAGCATATTTCAGGCCTGTCAAGGCTCTGCAGCCAGAAGAAGTTCACAAACCCTTCTCCCATGCTCAGCAGGGTAAACCTGCGAAGCTCCTCAAAGCCCGGTATGCCCTCGGGAAAGGTGATCACATCTTCCTCATGAATCTCGATGGCTCCAAAAGGCTCCGTATTGATTTGCATAGCAGCACCTCCAATATGTCCCGATGGCATGATGCGCATCATTTCAGGTAATCAACCAGTGACGGCTGAATTACCCTGGCCGTGGTCGAGAGTGAAGCCTGATACACGTTTTGCTCGTTGAACAGGTTCATGATGGCCTCCGCCATATCCACGTCCTCATTGAGGCTCATGAGCTTGGTGAAATTCACGTAGTCGTCGTCCAGGCGATTGCCGGTCAGCTCCACACGGTTCATCCTGGCGCCCAGGCCGGCCCGCACGCGGAGCAGGTTCTCTATTTCCAGATCCAGTTCCCCCAACAGGTTTGAAATCTTTTCATGCTGATTTTCATCAGGATCTAAATCCTGGCCATTTATTGCTTTCTTAATGCTGTCCAGGGTTTGGAATAAAGAACTCACATCACCCTGACTGGCAACGTTTGACCGATGGAACAGATCATAGCCGGGCACGTTCACGTTGATGAAATCCCCTATGCCGATCTCAAACTGGATATACTCATTTTCCATAAAACCAACATTAAATGTTCCATCACTATTCAGCAGGGGTTTGTCGGTCTTGAAGCCCGAAAAGATATAGCGCCCCGCATAAGTGGTGTTGGCCAGCTGGATGATCTGCGTGACGAGTTCCCCGGCCTCTGCGCCTATCTTTTGCAAATCATCAGGCGTATTGGTTCCGTTGGCGGCCTGCACGGTTATCTCCCTGAAACGCTGGAGAACGTCATTGATCTGGTTCATGGTGGCCTCGGTGATCGCCATCCAGGAAAGGGCATCATCCATATTCCTGCTGTACTGCTGTATCTCGGCCACGTCAGTCCTGAGCTTCAGCGCCCTGGAGGCCACGATGGGATCATCAGAGGGCATGCTGATCTTCTTTCCCGTGGCCAGCTGATTCTGGTATTTCATCGTCCTGTTCAGGTTGCTGGACAAATGCGTCATGATATTGTTAATGAGCATGTTATTGGTGATTCTCATAACCCTACCTCCCGGAATACCGTTCTTTGAGCGATTGCATGGCGCTCTATACGCCCAGCCGGTTGATCAGGATGTCCAGAACTTCCGAATAAGCCTGGATCATCTTGGCAGCCGCCCCATAGACCTGCTGGTACTTGACCAGGTTAACCATTTCCTCGTTCAGGGAAACACCGGATATGGATTGCCTTCTGCCCTCAATCTGCTTTACTACGCCCTCCTGGATGCCCAGGTAGATGGAAGCCTGCTGTCCGTCCACGCCCATGGTGGATATGAGGGTTTTGATGAAGTCCTCGCCGGTACCTTCCATGAACATATGGGTATTGTGCCGCATCTCAATGAGCTTGAGCAAATTGTGATTGTTCCCGATCTCTCCGGCTTGATCTGAGGCCGCAATATTCTCCACCGGATCAGAGTCAATCTCAAAACTGATGGAGAAGTTCCTGGCGGTGAGGATCCCGTATCCGGCGACCAGCTTATCAAAATTCGACGTAGTAACCCCTTTGGCCTCCGCATACTTATATACCTCTGATTCAAATTGATCGCTGCTCATGGGCTTGCCTTCATCATCCAGCATGGTGAAGAAGCGACCGGCCGGAGCTCCGGACAGGGTATACCCGTCCACATGGCCATCTGCATCATTCAGAACGCCATCACCGTCAATGTCTATTATCCCTTCATTGAATGCGCGGGCAAAGACCTGGACAAACTCGTTCATCTTGCGCTGGTAGTAGGGGATGCCCATGCAGCTCGGGCTGTTGCCGCTGCCGTTCAGCGCAGGCAACCCGTCGTTGCCATCCCTCATGTCCAGGTAGCCCTTAAGCTCGCCGGACTTGATTTTGAGCTTGTTGCCGTCCTCCCAGACAACCTCATAGAGGTTGTCAATATCCTCAAAATTCAGTTTTTCTTCACGGGTAACGCACTTGAGATGGACAACGCTTCCATGATCCACCAGGGCCTTGCCGCTGATTGCCACGACAAAACGTTTCTCCGGCATGCCGTTGGGCAGCGTATAACCGGTTTCCACCTCATAGGCGTCACAGTTAACCAGTTGAGCCAGCTTGTCCACAAGATAGGTGCGCTGATCCCTGAGATCATTGGCCGTGTAGCCCATGACCTCAAAATTGTAGATCTGCATATTCAGCTTCTGGATCTGATCGGCCAGGGTATTGATCTCCTCCACCTTGGCGTAGACCATGTTGTTCAGATCCTCCTGGAGGTGGTCAAAATGGGCGGCCACGCTGTTGAAGTATTTGGCCACCGCAATACCCTTCTCCTTCACCGCATTCCGGATGCTGTGGCTTGAAGGATCGGTGGACAACTGCTGCAGCGCATCATAGAAATCGCTGATGATCTTGGAGAAGCCGCTGTTCGACGGCTCGTTGTATATGGCCTGCAAATCAAGCAGGATGGTGTGCTTCACATACCACTCGCCAAAATGCTGGATTTCGCCCCAGTATTTCTCGTCCAGGTAGGTATCCCGGATCCGGTCCACCGAGACCACGTCGGAACCCATGCCCACCATACCGACCCTTCCGGCCATCAGCATGGGGCGGGCCGCCTTCTGGTTGACGACCTGCCTGGAATATCCCGGCGTATTGGTATTATCCACGTTATGGCTTACGGTAGCCATACCCCTCTGTGATGAATAGAGTCCCCTCAGGGCGATTTCCATTCCCAGAAACGCGGAATTGCTCATAAGCGCATTCTCCTCCCTTTAACGGAGCGTTTCAGCGATCAATCATCTGCCGGCCAGACCCAGGCGATAGATGAGGGTTTCCAGCATGCTGTCGATCACGTTTATGATTTTCGAATTGGCGTTATAGGCATACTTGAACTTGATCATATTGGTCATCTCCTCATCCAGGGAGACTCCCATGATGGCCTGCCTGAGCTGATCAGCCTGCTGAACCAGCTTCTTTTGGCTTTCCAGCATGTTGGCAGCCTCCTGACCCTTATTGCCCACATCCATGATGATGTTCTGGTAATAGGTATCCAGGCTCAGCACCTTGCCATTGCCCGTCATCAGGTTGGCATTTCTCAGCCCTGCAATCCTGAGGGCCAGGGTGTTGTCGCCGTTGGCATCGATGGCAGAGGCCACAATATTGTTAAAGTCATTCAGGCTGCCTGCAACCATCAGATTGCCCATTTCTATGGGCAATTCATCGTTCACCGGCTCAAAGAACAGGCCGCCGTCGGCGCCGTTCAGGGTTTTCCCCGACTGATGGAGGTAATTGAGTTCACGGGCCATGATGTTGATAAGGGCGTTCAGCTGCTTCTTCACCGAGGAGATAATGTTCAGATCCTCGGGTATGGTGGAGATCTTCATGTTGACGTCATCATTGATGCCCTTGCTGATGGCTCTCATCAAGTCCACATAGCCGGTGCTTGTAATGTCATAAAGGCGTCCGGTAAGGGCATCCCAGCCACTTTCACCGGTATCGTCGGAACCGCTATAGTTATCCGTTTTGGTAGCTACCGACAGGGTAAAGCCATGGGCATTGAGCTTTTCCTGATAGGTCTTGATATCATCGCTGCTTGCCGTCGAACCATCCCCGTTCAGGCTGTCGCCGGTAAACATCAGAAGATACCTGTTGACCTCCGGATTCAGCGTGGAGATTGCCTCTCCGGCCTTGTCGATAACATCCCCGAAATCATAGGTATATTCAACAGTCACAGGTACGCTGGATGTAATCTTGTTGATAAGAGCGTCCACATCTCTGCCGAAATTCACGCTTTCGAATTCAGTGGCGCCATCTACACCGATGACCATGAGCCGGAGATTATAGTCCAATCCCCGTTTTCTGAGATCCTCGGCCAATTCCCGAATATTATTCTGAAGCTTGGTACGGTAGTCGTCCGTAGTATTGTTCGCTATGTCCACGACAATGGTAACATCCGCCGTGGTGTTGGGCGTGCCGTTGTCATAGCTTCCCTTGGCGCCGCTGACCTGCCCCCTGGCTTCCAGCAGGCCCTGAATCAGCCCCTGCCCCAGATGGATCTCCACATCAAAGCCCTCCACCATGGGGGTATAGAACTGGGAAAGATCATCGCTGGGCTGAGCGTAAATCCTTGTCTGTTTTCCCTTGCTGACAAGGTAATAGCCTCCCACCATGATATCCATATTGCCTTCAGGGCCAAGATAAGTCTCTGCTTTTACAAGGGTGGAAAGCCTGTCCACCAGGGCATTTCTTTCATCATAGTAGTCGTTGGGCGTATTTCCCGCCGCTTCGGCGCTCATGATCTTGATGTTGAGATCGGCAATTTTTTGTGTGATCTCATTCACTTCATCGATTCGAAGCTTTATCTCATTGTTCAGATCCTTCTGCAGCTTGTTGAGCTGGGCGCCGATATGGTTGATGCAATCGACCAGAGCATCGGCCCTTTGCTTGAGCAGGGCACGGATGGTCAGGCTCTCAGGAGCTTTGGAAAGTTCCTGCCAGCCATCCCAAAACCGGTTCAGCGCGCTCTGAAGCCCTTCGGCCATAGGTTCAGCCAGAATGGCCTGCAGATCGTTGAGGGCCGTGCTTCTGGCTTCCCAATACCCCTGGGCATTGGTTTCAACCCTATAGATATTATCCAGGAACAGGTGCCGGATCTGGCGGATCTGCTGGATGCTCACGCCCATTTCCACTTTCCAGTTGCCGTAAACGTGCGGAAGGGCAGTCGCCATGATAACCCCCTGGCGGGCAAAGCCTGCGGTTCCCAGGTTGGAAACATTGTGACCGGTTACCTCAAGGGCCCTCTGGTTCGCTGATAAGCCTGATACGGCATAATTTAATCCAGGAATCACCCTGCGTCACCTCCTAATACCGGATATCCAGCATGCTTCTTTTCCCGCCGGTCGATATTTCCGTACCGGACTTGCCGTAAACCGATGCTTCGGGTGCCGGACCCGCCATCAGTTCCAGGTTAAAATTGATATATTCCAGCGCATTTTCTATGAGCTTCTGGTTGATGCCGTTCCGGAGCATCAGCTGCATCACGGTTTCCTTCAGCCTGGCCCTGATATCGGCAAGCTGCGCCGCCTGCGGCTCGGACAGAAGCTTTTCAGCCTCCTCCAGGGAAGCATTGGCAGCGAGCCCGAGAGCCTCGTTGAGCTTTGCGGCATATTGCTCGCGCACTCTGGCCAGTTGTTTGCTTTGCTCTGCCAGTTTGCCTTCTTCCTCTGTGAGAGCCGACAACTGGGCAGTGTCATGCCTGACCAGGACATCGGTTTTTTTCTCGGCCAGTTTCAGAAGCTCTTGATAGATGCGCCATTCATACTGAAGCGCTTTCATCAGGTTTTCGGTCAGCTTGACATCCGGCATCGACTGTCACTCCAATTTGCCTAAAGTACACCTTCAAACTGTTTATCGGCAAAAAAAAAGAATGGGATAACGCAAAGCTCCACATTCCTTTCCTTCCTTTTGATGCGGGGTTTCTGTCAGAACCCCCTCATCATGAGTTCCGTTATCTTGGCGGCGACATCCTTGGCTGATACAGCATATTCGCCCCTGTTGATCCTTTCCAGTATCGCGTCAACCTTATCCTTCCGGATATCCGGAACATCCCTCAGGGCTTTCATGGCAACGGAAAAATCCCTGGCAGGACCCGACAGGGTGAGCTGATCCTTTTTGGATGCCACAGCATGGCTTTTTGACAGCTTTTCAGTTGCGCCGGTATTACCATAAATACCGGTTATCTTGGGCACGTCACCCCAAATCTTCATGTTTACCCCTCTTCCTATTCATACCGCATTTGCTAAATCCAGCAGACTAATCTTTTGTAGAAGGGAAACGGGATCAGGCTCCCGCCTTATTCTATATCGTCACGGTCATATTTTAACTTAACCACATTTTAAAAATTACCGGTTTCTGTCGCGCCGATACTCGTCAAGATACCGCAGACCGTGCGATTCCTCGTCGTCAGCTCCGCCCCTTTTCCGTTCGATGGCATCCCTGAGGGTTTTCCCGGTAGCGATCATTTCGTTGGCCAGTTTTCTTGAGCAATTGATGCAGAACCTGCCGCTGGTTATCCTGACGCCGCAGTTTTCGCAAAGGAGCGCAATGGGGCTGTCCTCCGACACCTCAAGACGCCCCTCCCTGAGGAATTTGTAAATCAGTTGGGCGCTGACTTCGGTTGCCGCGGAAACCTCCTGTATGGTGGCACCGGGATATTCGCGCAGGAATTTGCGCACCTTCTCAAAATCCTCTTCTTCCTGCTTCTTGCAGACCTCGCAGATCTGCGGTCCCATGGCATACATAAAGATTCTCTTGCATCTTTTGCAGTTTCTCAACTCAGGCATCGATCCCCACCCCTTTTATTCATAAAAAATCATAACGCCCAACCATGCCCATCCGGTTTCCCAGGCCTGGGACTTCTTCATCGGATTAAACAGATTCTACTATTTATTAATTATATCGTCATTTTCCCGCAATGGCTATAACGGCTGCAAAAATCCATGAGGCACCGGCCTCGCGCAGGGCCCTGGCGCAGGCGCCAAGGGTGGCTCCCGTGGTGGCCACATCATCCACCAGAAGGATGCTGCGCCCGGCCACAACCGTAGGGTCGGCGACACGAAACGCGTCCTCCAGGTTCGTCAGCCGCTCTTCCCTGGTCGACAGGCTTTGGGGCTTGGTATGCCTGGTCTTAATTAGCGCGTGTTCCACAGGGATATCCAGCATTTCTCCCAGGGCCTGCCCAATTATCCCGGACTGGTTGTAGCCCCGGCTGAGCTGTTTTCGTCGGTGCATGGGCACCGGAACAATGAGATCACAATCGGGCATCATGGGATGCCTGCCCATTTCCTCCCACATCAGAAAAGCGAGCGTATGCGCCGTTCTGGGCCTGCCAAAAAACTTCATGGCATGGATGGCCTGCTCCACCATGTCCTCATACACGAAGGCGGCAAACAGGCCGTTGACCCACGGGATATGGGGAGCCCGCTCAAACCCTCTGCCATACCTGGGCAGCGTGGCATGGCAGACCTTGCAGGTACTGATTTTTGCGGTTTCCGGGAGTATGGTCCCGCAAAAAACGCATTTTTCCGGATAGAGCAGCCTTAAGAGCCGCTCCCAAAAACCCGGCCCGTCAAGCAAACCGGTTCTGGGCACACAATCTCTCCTTTAACCCGGAATAACGTTCCCTTTCATTGCTGTTTTCGACCATCCGCCGAAGCACCTCAGGGTCCCCCACGATCACCACCAGCTTTTTTGCCCTGGTGATGGCGGTATACAGAAGGTTTCGGTAAACCAGCACGGGAGGAACCTTCAGCAACGGTATTACCACGGCAGGGAACTCACTGCCCTGGCTCTTGTGGACAGTCACTGCATAGGCATGCTCCAGGTTGTCCAGTTCGTCAAAGGTATACTCACAGATCCGCTGATCGTCATATTTGACGGTGAGGATCCGGTTTTGCATATCCACATCGGCAATAACGCCGGTATCGCCGTTATAGACGCCCAATCCGTCGCTCAGGTTGCCCTGCCGGTCCAGTTGCATCCACACCTTGTTGTAGTCGTTCCTGATCTGCATGACCCGGTCCCCGACGCGGTAGATCACGCCGCCCGCCTGCTTTTCCGGCTTGTTTTCGTGGGGCGGGTTGAGCCGCTGCTGCAGCATGGCGTTGAGATGATGAACGCCGGTATCCCCCTTACGCATGGGTGTAAGCACCTGGATATCTCTCATAAAATCAAAGCCAAATCTTTCAGGTATATGGGAAACGCAAAGCTCAACGACGGTTTTGACCGCCTCCTGGGCATTCAGCCTGGGGATGAAGTAAAAATCGCCCTCATCCGTGCTGAAAATGGGCTCCAGGCCCCGGTTGATCCGGTGGGCATTGACGATGATCATGCTTTCCTCGGACTGCCTGAAGATCCTGTCCAGTTTGACAACCGGTATCTCCCCGCTCTCGATGATATCGGACAAAACCTTTCCCGGCCCCACCGACGGCAGCTGATCCGCATCCCCCACCAGTATCAGCCTGGTGCCAGGTTTCAGGGCTTTCAGCAGCGAACTCATGATCACGATATCGATCATGGAAGCCTCGTCCATGATGATGGCATCGGCATCCAGGGGATTCTCTTCATTACGCGAGAAGCAGACCTGATCGTCCTGTCCGATCTCATACGCCACTTCCAGGAGGCGATGCACGGTTTTCGCTTCATATCCGGAAGTTTCGCTTATCCTTTTTGCGGCACGCCCTGTGGGAGCACAGAGCAGAACATTGATCCCGTGTTCCTGAAAGATCTCGATGAGAACCTTGATAATAGTGGTCTTTCCGGTCCCCGGTCCACCCGTTATGACAGTGACGCCGTTCTCAAGGGCAGTCATTACTGCCGCCTTCTGGTTCTCATCCAGGATGATGCGGTGCCTGTTCTCGTAATCCGCCAGCCATCCCCGGATATCCCTGACCGGACTGTCCCCGATGCTGCACCGCAGGGCGATGAGTCTTCTGGCGCAATATCTTTCGGCCTCAAACAGATAATGGGTGTAAACCCTGTCGGGATGCTGCCTTTCCACATGGATGGCCGACTCCAGCAATAGTCCGTCAAATGCGTTTTGCATCAGGGATTCGGGCGCACCGGTCAGTTTTTGGGCTTCCCTTAACAGCTCTTCCCTGGGACAATAGGTATGCCCGTTGAGGGCGGAAAGGCCCAGCAGATACCACAGGGCGCTTTTCAGGCGGAATTCGGAGCAGGGATCAATCCCCAGGCCCAGGGCAATGCTGTCGCATGTCTTAAAGCCCAGCCCGATATCGGAATCCATGAGGCGATAGGGATTTTTCTGAATCTCCGTTTCGGCGGAAGCACCAAACTTCTTCCATATTTTCGTCGCGTACAGGGAGGAAAGCCCGAATCTCTGGGCCAGCATGACCACGCCGCGCATGGCCTCATGTTCCGCGAAGGCTTGTCCAAAGGCCAGAGCCTTTTCCGGCTTTATGCCCTTGATCTCGGTCAGCCGCAGGGGATCGTTCTGCAAAACCTCGAAGGTTTCCTCCCCGAACCTCTCCACGATTTTTTTCGCGGTGGAAGGCCCAAGCCCCTTGATAAAGCCGCTGGCCAGATAGCGCTCCATTTCCTCCAGTTCGGTGGGAACCTGCCTTTTGCATTGGGAAACGGCAAACTGCGGACCATAGTCCGGATGCCGGGTCCATTCGCCTGTTGCGACCACAGACTCGCCGGGCATGAGCATGGGCATGGTTCCAACCAGGATATGGACCCGTTTTCCGTCCCTGATCTCACATACTGTATAACCGTTGTTTTCGTTTGTATAGATTATGGACCTGACGATGCCCGAAACCTGTTCCATCATCCACCCGTCTTGGCTTAACCATCGGTATATAAGTTGCTACCAGTAATGATACAACACCTGTCGATCCGGGGCAACACTTCAATGGGATACATGGCCTGCATGTCCCTGATGATACGGTTGATTTGCGCATTATTTCCGCTTGTGGACACATAGAGCTTGCGATCGGTCATGAGCTTATCGGGCATTTCCTCTGAAAAGGCCGTCCGGATAACACCCTCCAGATTTTCCGCGGCATCTTCAGGTATGTCGAGGATGATTCTATAGCCGGCATCCTTGTTCTCATCGGGCTGTACCTTTAAATATTCCATGATGGCGACGAATAACCCGTAGAACGCAAAGACAGAGAGCAGGACAATTGACAGGATCTCCATACGGCCTCCAAAATCCGACATTCTATGACACAATTTATTGTTATTGATAATTTCTTTTATATCATATGCTTGGTGGTAAATATATGTTATGCAACAGATCCTTGCGCCGGAGGAGTTGTATGCAGAAAATATCGATTTCTCGCTTAAAACCGGGGATGAAACTTGCCAAAGACGTGATCACAAACGACGGCCGCATTCTGCTGCTTAAGGGGTTTATCATAAAGCCCCGTTACATCCAGCGGCTTAAGGCCTATAAGGTAAGTCATGTCTATGTGGAAGACGAACTGGATCCCGTCAAGCAAATCGATGAGGAACTGATCTATGAGGATGTTTTCTGCAATATCAAGTCGGTCATGGAGCATGCCCGGCTTGAAAAGCCTTTGGATCTCCAGGCGCTCAGGGAAACCGTTTACGAACTGGTGCGGCAGATTCTGAACGATGATACCGTTTTCATGGCCCTTACCGGCATCCGGGACATCGACAACTATACCTTCCTCCATTCGGTGGATGTCTGCATCTATTCGGTTATCACGGCAAAAGCACTGCATATGCCCCTCGATGAAATCAGGGAGCTGGCCTTTGCCGCCATTCTCCACGATATCGGAAAATGCAGGATACCCCTGGAGATACTGAACAAACCCGGAAAACTGACGGATGAAGAATACTTCATCATCAAGAACCACACCATCTACGGCATGGAGATCACCAAAAACACACCGAATCTTTCGGCCAGGATACCCAAGGTGATCTGCCAGCACCATGAAAAGTGGGACGGCACAGGTTATCCCGTCGGCCTTAAGAGCTTTGACATCGATCGCATGGCGCGGATCATCAGCATCGCCGATGTTTACGATGCCCTCACGGCCAACCGGGTCTACCGCAAGCGGCGCATGCCCCACGAGGCTGCGGAGTACCTGATGGCCCAGACCGGGCAACACTTTGATCCCTACATCCTGCAAACCTTTATCAACAACATCGCCATTTATCCGGAGAACCTCATCGTGATGCTCAACACCGGCGAGATTGCCCGGGTGCTTTCCTCAAGAAGGGGTCTATTGTCCATGCGGCCCGTTGTTTCGGTTATCACCAGGAAGGACGGACCACCCATCCTCAACCCCTATGTGCTGGATCTCCAGCAAAATCCCACGGTC
>Ga0116166_1000638_pt1 | contig 33224 bp, 32 predicted proteins | sample AD_JPNMR2_MetaG_FD_89884 | JGI IMG/M metagenome (GOLD analysis project Ga0116166, IMG submission 89884) | Active sludge microbial communities of municipal wastewater-treating anaerobic digesters from Japan - AD_JPNMR2_MetaG | ecosystem: Engineered > Bioreactor > Anaerobic > Digestate | place...
CTGCGAATATAAATGTATTAAAAAATATGCGTTCCTCGGCCTCACCGATTCTGACGCCGCATCCGGCGGAAATGGGGCGTTTGTTGAACAGGGACACCGCATACGTTCAGTCCGGCAGAGAACAGGTCGCGCTGTCTTTCGCCGCCGAATACGGCTGCGTGCTGGTGTTGAAGGGCAAAAACACCGTCATCGCCGCGCCGGACGGCAGGCTGACCGTCAACACAAGCGGCAACAGCGGGCTTTCCAAAGGCGGAAGTGGCGACGTGCTCGCGGGCGTTATCGCCTCGCTCTGCGCGCAGGGGTACTCCCCCTACGACGCCGCGGTGGTCGGCGTTTACGTACACGGACTGGCGGCGGACAGACTTGCCGCGAAATACGGCGAACACGGACTGCTCCCGCGGGATCTGCCGGCGGAAATCGGAGCGATTTTAGGCTAATAAGAGGAAAAGGGAACGCTCTTTTACGGAATCGAACTTGAAAGGATTGTTTTTATGAGAAGAGCCGCCCTTTTTTTATTGTTCGCAATTCTTCTTTCTTCATGCGCCTTTATTGGAAACAGCGAAAAAAACGTTCGGGAAATGTTAAGCTACCCCGTCTGCATCAGCGCTTCGACCGAGCAGGAAATTCCGTTTGAATTTAAAATTTACGTTTACGAAAACGAAACCCTCTTTACCTTCACCTCGCCCAAAACATTAAGCCCGCTGTCTGTCACCAAGAACAGCGACGGGTATAAAGCAAAATATGACGGGTTGGAAACCGCGATTGACAGAAGCGCGGTCCTCGCGGCAGACGCGCTCGACCTTGCAGCCCGCGCCGTAAAAGTCAGCCCGGAGTGTGTTCAAAAGACAGAGGACGGTGAAGACGTTCTGCTCTTTTCTATTGACGGAATAAAAGTTCTGGTGTATTATAATAAAGACTTAAAAACAATCAGCAAAATCATTTCGGAGGCGTCCGATCAGTTATTTACATATCAAATACTGTCGGTCGAAAGAATCAATACATGAGCAATCATAGAGTTGAGGCGGTCATAGACCTCAGCAAAATAAAGAAAAACTACGAATATATCAAACGGCTTGCCGGCGACAGCCGTATTATGGCGGTGGTCAAAGCAGACGCTTACGGACACGGAGCGGCAAAAGTCAGCGCCATGCTCGAGTCGATAGGCTGCGGCTATTTCGCCGTGGCCTGTATTGACGAGGCGGCGCAGCTCCGGGAGAGCGGCATTCAAGGCGAGATTCTGATATTGGGCATTTCGGATACCGCGGACGCAAAGCAGTTGCGACAATACGACATTATCCAAACGGTCAATTCCTACGCATACGCACAGCTACTTTCCGAAAACGGCGGGGCGCGGGTGCATTTGAAGATTGACACAGGCATGTCCAGACTGGGCATGTACTGCCATTCTCCCGCGGATATCCCGGCCGTGGTCGAAGAAATCAAAAAAATAAAAAGCTTGCCCAACATCAGCGTGGAAGGTATTTTTACCCACTTCGCCGACTCGGACAACCCGTCCTCCGGCTTTACCGTAAAGCAGTACGCTTTGTTCACCGGGCTGCTCGACGCGCTGAAAAGCGAGGGAATCGACGTCGGCATCCGTCACTGCTGCAACAGCGCGGCGATTGTCAATTTTCCGCATATGCGGCTGGACATGGTCAGAGCGGGCATTATTCTCTACGGACTGTCACCCGCGCCCGATACCATGAAAATTCCGGGCCTCTCCCCTGCCATGACGCTCAGAAGCCGCATTGCCGCGGTCAATGAACTCAAAGCGGGCGACTATGTTTCCTACGGCTGCACCTACAAAGCCGAGAAGGACATTCGGGCAGCGACCATTTCCATCGGGTACGCCGACGGGTTCTCCCGCGCGTTAAGCGGCAAAATCTCGGTCAAAATTAACGGCAAAAAGGTCAAAATCATCGGCAGAATCTGCATGGATTTATGCGTCGCCGACGTAAGCGGCGTTGACTGCGCGCCCGGCGACGAGGCGGTCATTTTCGACTGCGCGGAGGACATCGACAATATCGCCGAACTGCTCGGCACGATCAACTACGAAGTTATCTGCATGTTTAAAAAACGCGTCAAGAATATTTATATCAATGAAACGTAAAGAGGTTTTACATTATGGCATGTTTTGCTGCGCCCTTGGCCGAAGCGGTTATCACGACCGTTCTGATGAAACGTTTTGAGAAAAAGGAAAAAATGACGGATGCGCCGAATGAATCGCAAGCGGGCATTCCGTGGAGCCGCAAGCTGAAATGGCTCAACAACCTTTTGTGGGGCGGGTCGGCGCTGCTGGCGCTTGAGCATATCTGGCACGGCGAGATTATCCCGCAGTTCCCCTTCCTGACCGCGCTGAAAGAACCCGGCGGGGTCCTGCCGATGCTTGGAGAAATCGCCACCGTCGGCGTCGGAATGGCCGCCTTTGTCACCCTTGTTTGGTTCTTTATGATAAAAATCGCAGATGCCAGAGCCAAAAAAGCCGCAGTTTCCGGCAAAACCGCGGAGACTGAGCCATGTATCTGATCATCACGGCGCTCGCGGCCGCCGTCGCGACGGCGTTCTGGTATAAAAACCGTCTTAACGACAAACTTCATCTGGGCGCGCTCTGCCTGATGTATTGGGGAGCGGCTTTGATGTGGCTGGTCGACTGCGTCGCGGCGATCATAGCGGGCGAAGAAGAAATTATCGACACTTCCCTCAACGCGGCGCTGCTTGGAATCTGCTCGGTCGCATTGGGGCTTGCGATCTGGCTGATTCTTTTACTTATCCGTTCACGCAGGAATAAATCTCAAGCAACCTCCATAAATTCACACTAAAAAACCGTCACAAAGTGACGGTTTTTTACATTTTTCGTCTTGTGCCCGCAAAAAAATATTTACCGACGGAGAAAAACTATTTGTCGCACTCATCCTTGAAGGGCTTGCAGGGACCGAACTCGGGCTTTCCGCAGCAGGCGATGGCTTCGTTAACATCGACGTCGATGTCCAGCATAATCGGGACTTCTACGCAGAAAAGCTGAGAAACCGTGAATACGCACTTCTCGCCCGGCTTGCAGCAGTCCTTGAAGTCTTCAGCGTCGCAGCCCTGCTTTATTTTGGTATCCAGGCAGCAAATCTTCGGTCTGCCGTGCGTCGAACTGGGTTTTATACAAACCTGCGTGAGCGCTTTTATAAGCTGATTGACCAATAATTCTTTATTGTATTTTGGACAAAGTTCAGGCATAATATACCTCCTTCAATAACTCATAATATGCGGTGCTCGCTTTGTAAGTGACACCGCATATCTGAATAAAGGAGGGTTAATATGGTGAAAAACACGTTTACGCAACTGTCTGTTTGCTTTCGGTTTTCGCCGTCGGTTTGCACTTGCTGCAGTAATGCGGACTGCATTTCCACAGCTTGTCGGCGGTGACTGCCCATTTTTCAGCGGCAGGCACGCACTTTTGGGAAAGCTCGTGCACATCCTCCGGGCTCTGCATATCGGTGGATTTCGCGCCGGACGCCTCGACCATCTTCACAATCATTTCCGGATTGTCCAGCAGCGGGCAGGGGCGCAGCATATTCTCGTTGAACGGCTGATTCATATAGTACTGCATAAAGAGCGGAGACTTGAGCGCTTCCAAAATGGTCTTGTCTTTGATGTTGGAATCGGAATAATGTATAAATGCACAGGGCTCCATATCTCCGTTCGCGTTGATGTGCAGATAAGAACGCCCGCCTGCGATACAGCCGCCGACATACTCGCCGTCGTTCCAGAAATCCAGCGTAAACAGCGGTTTTGTGTTTCTGAACTCCCTGATTTTGTGGTACATATATTCACGCTGCTCGTCGGTTACCATCAATGAAGGAACTGCATCCTTGCCGACCGGTATGTAGGTAAAGAACCATGCGAACTTCGCGCCCTTCGCAATCATATCGTCAAAGAACGCGTCTGAGCCGATATCTTTGTAGTTTTGCGAGGTATAGCAGCAGGAAATACCGAACGGGAGCTTTTTGCGCTTTAAAATCTCCATCGCTTTGCATATTGCGTCATATGTACCCTTGCCTCTGCGGGAATCGGTTGCTTCCGCAAAGCCCTCTACGCTAATTGCGGGAACAAAGTTTTTGACGCGCAGCATATCGTCGGCAAACTGCTCGTCTATCAGCGTCGCGTTGGTAAAAGCGAGGAAAGCGCAGTCCTGATGTTTTTCGCACATCGCGATGATATCCTTCTTGCGGACCAGCGGCTCGCCGCCGGAATAAATATACATGTAAATGCCCAACTCTTTGCCCTGCCGGATAATGTCGTCCAGCTGTTCAAAGGTCATGCTCAACTTGTTTCCGTAATCCGCAGCCCAGCAGCCGATACAGTGCAGGTTGCATGCTGAGGTCGGATCCATCAAAATCGCCCAGGGGATATTGCATTTTTCTTTTTTCTGCAGTTTGCGCTGGCGCTTTGCGCCGATCAGGCTTGCGTTGATGATAAATGTTTCAAACAGCTTTTTCCGCACGCCGGCATCTATATCTGTCCATAGGGATTTATAAAGCTTATTCCAGTTGTTATCCTTATCGTTCAACGTATTTCGAATGGTTCTTATCTGGTTGTCAAGTGAGTGCTCTTTATCGCGCTTCTCAAGCCAGCGAAGAATCTTCGGGATGTTCTTGTCCGGGTCTTTGTCAAGATAGGATATAACCTGTTTTAAAGCTATGCTCTGCGCTTTTTCGTATAATTGATTGAAAAACACTTGCCCTCACCCTTTTTTATTTATATACTGATACAATACAATATTATAATCAAACGGGTAGATTTGTCAATGGACAATTGCCTTGAAATGTGTAAATTTTTTTTTGACATTTTCACAAATTGTCATATTTTTATACAAAATCGCGCGAGTGTCTAACGGTTATATACGCTTTTAAACCTGCAGCAAACTGATTTTTTCCAATATTCATTTTATGATTCATTTTCGTAAAATCCAATTTGAAAATTATTATAAAAAACTGCACTGAACGGAACAATTATCCGTCAGTGCAGTAATTTTTACAGTGTTATATGGTCTATGATGTAATTAAGGTACTGCTTGTACGCCAGTTTGTCGGCGACAATCTTCTTCATGTCGTACAGTTTGTTCGGCGGGATGGAATCCAGCTCTTCCTGCGTGATGGTGTTCTTCATCAGTTTGTCGATCATCAAAGCGTCGTGGATATCCATCGAGACAATGCTGTTTCCGCGCAGGCAGACAACCTGCTTCATCTGACCGTTTACTAGGTTCTCCACCGCGGCGCAGCCCATTTGCGTAGCCAGCACTCTGTCGCGCAGCGTCGGCGAACCGCCTCTTTGAATGTGCGCGGGCCTTGCGAATCGGGTCTCGATGCCGGTGCGCTGCTCAATCATCGCGCATAACTCTTCGCCGTAGCCTTCTCCCATGCCTTCGGACGTGATGATGAGGAAGTTGCGCTTTCCGTTCTTTCTCGCCTCAATCATTTTATCCACAACATGGTCAAAGTCGGTCGGAATCTCGCGAATGACAGCGGTGACAGCGCCCACCGCAATGGCTGTCTGCAAAGCGATATCGCCCGCGTCCCTGCCCATTACCTCGATGACGTTGCAGCGCGCGTGGCTCTCGCCCGTGTCGCGCAGCTTGTCAATCAGGTCCACCACCGTATTCATCGCGGTGTCAAAGCCGATGGTAATCTCGGTCGAGCCGATGTCGTTGTCAATCGTCGCGGGTATGCCGATGCAGGGAACTCCCGCGTTCGTAAGGTCAACGGCGCCTCTGAAGGTTCCGTCGCCGCCGATGGTGATAACGCCGTCTATGTCGTACTTGTGGCAGGTTTCAACCGCTTTCTGTATGCCCTCGGGGGTGCGGAACTCCGCGCTTCTCGCCGTATAGAGCATCGTTCCTCCTCTGTTGATTATGTAAGAAACATCTCTTGGTCCGAGCTTCTTGATGTCCCCGTCGATTAATCCCTGATATCCGTTGTAAATGCCCATTACTTCGACGCCTTTGTAAAGCGCAAGACGTGTCACCGCTCTTATCGCCGCGTTCATGCCGGGCGCATCGCCCCCGGACGTAAGCACGCCTATTCTTTTAAACTTAGCCAATGCAAATTGCCTCCGATACTTAAAATCCAGAGTAATATTATCACTTCAGGCGGTAAAAGTCAAATATTTTTTATCGTACTGGTTCTATTTGCCTGGTTTCAAGAATAATCTTGTAACAAACATATTAGGAGGTATATTGCAATGACGGATTTAGGAATATATGCCGATATCGCGAACAGGACCGGCGGCGATATATACATCGGAGTAGTCGGTCCTGTCAGAACGGGTAAATCCACATTAATCAAAAGATTTATTGAATATTTAGTACTGCCGAATATTGAGGGAGATTTCGTCCGCGAAAGAGCGAAGGATGAAATGCCGCAGTCCGCGTCCGGACGTACGGTTATGACCACCGAGCCGAAGTTTATTCCCGAAGAAGCCGTGCGCATTGAGCTGGATGAGAACGCTTCGTTCCGCGTAAAGCTGATCGACTGCGTCGGCTACATCGTGCCGGGCGCCATCGGTCACATCGAGGACAACGCGCCGAGAATGGTTATGACGCCGTGGTCGCCGAATCCTTTGCCCTTTGAGGAAGCCGCCGAGCTGGGCACCAAGAAGGTTATTCGGGATCATTCCACCATCGGACTTGTGGTCACCACCGACGGCAGCATCGGCGATATTCCGAGAGAGAGCTACATAAACGCGGAAAAGCGGGTCGTAGAGGAATTAAAGGCCATCAACAAGCCCTTTATCGTCGTGCTCAACTGTCTGAACCCGCAAAGCCCGCAGTCGCAGGCGCTCGCGAACGAGCTGGAGCAGGCGTACGACGTGCCGGTCATCCCGATCAACTGCCTGGACATGACGGACAGCGAGATTAAGGAAATCCTCAAAAACGTGCTCTACGAGTTCCCGGTCTGCGAAATCAAGGTGAATATGCCCTCCTGGGTTGACGTGCTTGAGGACAGCAGTCCGCTCAAACAGGGCATCTACGAGGAAATCGCAAGATGCGCCGGCAAGCTCAACCGCGTCGGCGAGATTAAGGACGTATTCGATTCCTTCTCGGCAGAGAACGGCGCGATCAAGGCGCGTCTGGAAAGCCTGAATTTGGGCGAAGGCAGCGCGAAGATTGAGATTAAGATTCCGGATAAGATCTTCTATCAGATACTCGGTGAGAAGTGCGGCTTTGAGATCGAGGACGAGCAAAGCCTGTTCAAGATTATGAACGACCTCGCCAAGGTAAAACGCAACTACGACAAAGTCGCGGCGGCAATCGAGCAGGTCAACGAGGAGGGCTACGGCATCGTTACCCCGTCCATAGAGGACCTCAAGCTCGAAGAACCCGAAATCGTCAAGCAGCCGGGCGGATACGGAGTAAAGCTGAAGGCGAGCGCGCCTTCGATTCACATGATCAAGGCGAACATCGAAACCGAAGTCAGTCCGATGGTCGGCACCGAACGCCAGAGCGAAGAGCTGGTCAAATTCCTGCTCAAGGAGTTTGAGGAGGACCCGAAGAAGATTTGGGAGACCAATATGTTCGGCAAGACGCTCCACGAGCTGGTCGGCGAAGGGCTGAATACCAAGCTGCAGCATATGCCGCTCGACGCGCGCATGAAGCTATCGGAAACGCTGCAGAAAATCATCAACGACGGCAGCAGCGGCCTGATCTGCATCCTGCTGTAAGGCAGGGTTGACGCCATGTATCCCCTGTTGATTGAAAGGTCTGAACGTAAAATGCTTGCGCTTTACTCCTGCTTGAAAAACAAGGAAGTCATCAACATCACCGACGGCAGGCGGCTGGGCTGCATCATCGATCTTGAGATAGACGCCTGCTGCGGCAAGATTCTCAGAATCGTGCTTCCTTCTCAGGACGGCTTTTTCAGTTCGTTCTCCTCCAAAAACAACATCTGCATCCCCTGGGAGAACATCGAAAGAGTCGGCGACGACATCATCCTCGTCCGCGACTGCGATATCCGGCCAAGAAAAAAATAAAAAAAGATATCCTCATTTCCGACGCTTTCTGCAAAATCGGAAGTGGGGATATTTTTTGTCTGCCCGCATATAAAATTAGTCGCCGCTAATAAAACACGTCCTCACCGCTGTTTTGACGGCGTGCGGATTTTTCTATTGACATTTTTTAATTTATAGCGAATAATATAGTTAATATAAAAAATGTTTGGAGGGAAATTTTCGACATGAAAAAACTGCCGCTGATTTTGCTGGTGTTGATTTGCCTGAACCTTTTTGCGGCCTGCAGCAAACCCGGTCCAAACACCGACAGCAAATCAGAAGCGAATTCGCTTGAATCGGAGGAAAGCATGGAAGAACCCGTAAAGGATTATCCGGTCATATCCGGTTCGTTTATTCAGTACGAGCCTTTTCTGAACTACACGGATAAACAGTTGACAAAGCATTTCGATTACCTGCAGGAAGCCGGCATCAAGTATCTCGTGCTTTACACGTCGGCTTTCCAGAACAAAGACGGGGCTTTCACAACCGTTTACTATCCGTCTAAACTTGCCGAGGCGAAGAAAAGCGACGAGTACGACGATTCCCATGCCGATATTACCGAGCGGATGCTTGCGCAGTGCCAAAGCCACGGAATCAAAGCCTTTTTGTCCCCGAACTATTCCCCGGACGGCTGGGCGAACAGCTACAACATTCTTTACACGGACACCATCGGCATCCCCGACGCCGACTGGCACCGGCGTTTTTCAAACGACAGCGTCGCGATCGCCGAGGAACTGTATTCTCTTTATAAAGAAAAGTACGGCGACGCTTTTTACGGCTGGTATTTTGTGCCCGAGTTCACCAATTACTGCGAAGGGGTTACGGACGTACACATAGACAAAATGGCGGAAATGCTCAATATTTACATTGACGGCATCAACGCGCTCGACCCCTCCATGCCCTTCCTGATGTCCCCGTATTTCGTTGAATCGTACGCAACCCCTCAGGAAACCGCGGCGTTTTTTGACAAGCTGTTTACCAAAGTGCATTTCCGCAAAGGGGACATATTCTGCCCGCAGGACTGCGTGGGCAGCGGGTTTCTGAACGCGCAGACCTTTATGAACTATTATAAAGAGCTGAAAACCGTCATCGACAAGTACCCCAACCTTTCCCTCTGGGGCAACCCGGAAAATTTTAAACAGGCAAACTGGAGCGCCGCGCCCGTCACCCGCTTTGTCTATCAGCTTCAGGCCGCTGCGCCCTATGTGGAAGGCTTTATCTCCTTCGCGTACTCGCATTACTACGCGCCGGATATCCGCGGAACCGCCGTCTTCCATAATGATTATGTAAACTATTACAAAACCGGTCAGGTGCGCTATTTTTCCGACAGCGAGCGGATTGAGCCGATCTCCTTTGAAGTTTTGAACAGCGCGACCGGCGTCAGCCTGAAAGCGTCCTTTCAAAACTGCAAATACGGCGTTTCCTACGTCGAATTCTATCGGGATTCGGAGCTGGTCGCCACCGCGCACACCGATATGAAGAACTACGGCGACCAAACGCTTACGTTTACGGCGACCGACAGAGGCGCGGCTTCGGGACAGGAATATACCTATTCCGTTATCGCGTACGACTTTATTTTAAATAAATCCGAAAAACAGGAAGCGAAACTTGCCGTATCCGCGCCTGAATGCGTCAGCGTCGGCAAGCCTTACGCCACCGACTACAACGGTTATCAAACCTATCCCGACGACGGCAAAAAGCTCACGGACGGCAAATTCGCGTCCACGACCGAGTATTACGACCCGGCGGCTTCCGGCTTTGCCGGCGTTTCGGACGTTTCGTTTGTCATCGACCTTGAAGAAACCACCCAAATCAGCGCCGTCGTCGCGCGCGCGCTCTCCAGCGGAAGCGGCGGCGCGATTGTGAGCAGTTTTGTCGAGGTTTCCTTCTCCGACGACGGCCAAACCTTTACCGGCGCGGTCAAAGTCGACGCGACGCTTGCGAAAATCGAGAACGGCTACTCGATTGTGGAAATACCGGTTACGGGCGTCGCCGCGCGGTATGTAAAGGTTTCCTACCTGTCGCTCCGCAACTGGCTGTTTATCGACGAAATATCGGTGTATCGCGAATCAAATCCGTAATAAAAGAACGCCTGCAATCCGCTTGCAGGCGTTTTTTCGTCGGTTCGCTTTTCGGGAGGTATTTTTTAGTTTAAGGTTTCAAGGAATTTTATAAACCGCTCGGTCGAGAAGTCCGCGCCCGTTACGACCGCTTCCGCGGCGTCGCTGATAAAGTCCACGGGGATATCGCTCGCTTTCTTGATTACGCACATAAAGCGCGGGTCGTAGAAGGGCTGTTTTTTTAGGAACTGATTGTTGGTAATCAGCCGTTTTTTGTAGGTAACCGCCTCGCAGGTGCGTATGGTAAACCCGTGCTGTTCGCCCTGCAGAATCTCGAGCACGCACTTCGTGTCCGCCACGCGCTGCAAAACCTGCTTGTAGTTCAGCCAGCAGTTGTAGTGAATGCCGGTTCCTGTTAGCTGTTTTTCTTTTTCCACGTTGTTGACATAGAATTCGCACTTGATATTGCGCGCCGTCAAATAGCGATAGATATCGTGAATCATGTCCAGCCTGTCCTTGCCTTTGCCGACAAAGAACACGTCGCTTTTGTCGCCGCTCTCCCGAATCGCGTCGTCCCGCTCGTACAGCCCGTTGAAGTAGAGAAAACCGTTTTTCGCGGCTTCCTTCTCGTCAAAGGAAATCACCTTGTCGTACAAAGGCAGAATCCGCTCAAGATAGCGCCTGTTCTCGTGGTTAATCGGGTTGACGATATAAAAGGCGAGAACCGCGTTCGGGTATTTTTTGCGCAGATAGCGAAGATACTGCTTGTCATAAGCCGGCGCGACGTATTCAAAGAACAATATCAGCTTTACGTTTTCCGGATTTTTCACCTTGAAGTATTCCGGATACCATATCCGTTTCAGCGGCAAAGGCACATAGCTGTTAAGTCTTATGGAATTATGATAATACCACAGCTTGTTCTTCGAGAAGGTCTCCGCAAGAAGAACGCCTTCGGTTCTCTCCAGCCGGAACCGAACCGCATCCCAATAATCGTACTCCGGCAGGAACAATATCTTCATCCTGTCCGTTTCGTTCGTCAAAGGCTTTTTGACGCTCAGTTTCCAGAACGGTTTATACAGCAGATAGTAGCAGCACACGATCGAGAACAGGTCCAGAATTCTCGTCGCGGTGAGGATGTAGGAAATAAACAGCTCGCCGAACAGCTGCGACACAAGATAATACCCATAGTATCCGGCCAGAATTGTCCAAAGCTCGTTTCGGCTTTTCCGCGCGACGCTTCGCATCAGGGTCGTAAAGAAACCCAATACGGCATTGAAGAATACGACGCCGAACCAGCCGAAGTCATTATAATAGCTCCAGTTCGCAGTGTATATGTTTGTGCCGCTGTTTTTGGGAAAGTAAGTGTTCTCGCCGTAAATGTTCTGCGGTATCGGAATGTCCGCGCCGAACCTGTTTAAGAAGGTTTTCACGCCGTAAAAGGTCTGATAATCGGGATTTCGGTCTCTGTTTTCCAGATATTCGTTTAAGCCCGCGATCGACGACCCGACGTATCTGCTGAATACGTCCGTCAGCGCGTTGCTTTGGCTTTTGCCGGTTAAATAACCGAACATCCAGAACGCCGTGAAAAACACCAGCAAGCAGACAAGCCCGATTTTCGCGAATTTCCAGATGTTCACCCGAACGGTGCGTTTTTTGTTCTGATACACAAGGATGATCATTAAAAAAGTAACGGTGATGTAGGACAAAAAACCGATTCTTGCCGTGGACAACACGAGCAGGATAAAGTACGGTATCAGCATCGCGAAATACTTGTGATTCCGAAGCAGTATTTGCTTTATCCTGATTTTTCCCGAAGCGGTTTTTTCGTTGATTATGTTTTTGATCATGATAAGCGTGCAGACATAAGCGACGCCGGTCTGGAAGTAAGAGAGGACAACGAGCAGATAATTTCTGGGAACGTCATGGTACAGGTAGGCGTTACGGACAAACGCCAGCATCGGTCCGCCGCCCGCATAACCGTACATTTTGGCAATATGCACGGTATATATGTATGAAAAAACGCAGGTCAAAACGCCAAGCCCGAATATTACGAACAAAGTTCGATCATCGGGCTTCATCGGCCTGCTTTTTTCTTCCGAACCGCTAAAACCATTCCACTGCTTCTTTTTGAATAAATACCCGCACAGTTTTTCGCCGGCAAAAATCGACAGAATGCAGGTCATGATCATCAGCGGCAGTTTATACGAATACGTCACGCCCCAGTAGCTGCAGCACAGAAGCGCGACGAAAACGGCGATGGAATAGGATACGCTGGAGATAAAGGAAGCGGACAGAATATCCCCATGATTTATCTTATAAAAAGCAAATATGCCAATCAGCAGCAATAAAAACAAAACACATAACCACATGGATAGAGCACTCCGAATTTCTTTTTCTCCATCTCACCTGCATCCGGAATAAACCGCTGCGAGTTTTTCTTTGTAAGCCCAAATATCCATCAGCTTTTCCGCCGTCCTGCCGGATTGGGCCGAGAGTTTTTCGCGTAATTCGCTGTTTTTTATCAATTCGTTTAACTTTTCCGCAAGGACGTCGTCGTCGTTTGACAAATACCCGTTTTCGCCGTCCCGTATCAAATCAAGAATGCCGTCCACCGGCGTCGAAACGACCGGCACACCGAGCGCCATCGCTTCCAGAACCGTCATGGGCGTTCCCTCGAACCGCGAGGTCATCAGCAGCGCTTTCGCGTCGCGCAAAACCTTTAGGGGGTTGTCCATGTAGCCTAAATACCGAACTCTGCCCTTGTATTCTTCTTTTTTTAGTTCTTCGGCGACCTGATTTTCCAGCGGTCCGGCGCCGACGATGCCGAAACGCGCCGAATCGTTCATTGAAATCACTTTTTTAATGACGCGCAAGGCTCTGATCGGGTCTTTCTGGTCGTTCAGCCTGCCGACCATGACCGCGTCGAACGAATACGACTGTTCGTCCTCCGCCGCTCTCCGCTTCAGCTTTTCGATATCAATGACGTTATACAAAACCGTACTTTTTTTGCGCATGCTTTCGCGCATATAGGGGAAATCCACAAACGCCGATTTTGAAACCCAGAAAATATGCTTGAAACGGTAACCGAAAAGCGAATATATCCAGGATTTCGCGTCAAACCTGCCGACATGCGGGTTGTTGACGTGTATGTGCGAAACCACGGGCAGACCGCAGGCGATGGCGGCGCATATGCTCGCTTTCCGGTCGTGCGCGTGGATGATATCCGGTTTGTAGCATCGTATCGCTTTGCGGAGATTTCGTACGTTGATGGCCGCAAGCGGAATAAACCGAATCCCCCTTTTCTCCACGGCTTCCCGAATGGGACCGTCCGGACTGCAGTAAGCCATTTCATATTCGCTGTCCCGAAACATTTCGATAATCTGGCAGGCTACGTTTTCCGCGCCGGAAAAAAACGGGGACTGGAGAACATGCATGATTTTCATCTATCATCATTCCGTATTCGTAATTTTATAAAAGCGAACGGTATATCTGCTTCAACCGCTCGACGACCGATTCCATCCCGAACTTTCGAACCGCTTTTCGATTCGCTTCGCCGTACGCCATCAGCAAATCCTGATCGCCGCGCAGTTCCGATACGGCGCGGGACAACGCGTCCGCGTCAATCGGGACGCACTGCGCGCTTTGATGGGATAGCAGGTCGCGGTTTCCCCGAATGTCCGAAACAACGCAGGGAAGCCCCATCGACATCGCTTCCATGACGGAGCGCGACAAGCCCTCCCGATAGGACATCGAAACAAAAATATCCGACGCCCGCAGAATCGTCTTTACGTCGTCGCGGTATCCGAGGAAATGCACCCGGCCTGAAAGTCCGAGCGTTTCCGCCAGCGCTTTTAATTTCTGTTCTTCCGGACCGGTTCCGCACAGCGCGTAATGAACCGAATCGTCCAGTTTTTTTACCGCTTCGACGATAACGGCGTTGTTTTTGTTTTTATTCAGTTCGCCGACCGAAACCAAAACAAAAGCGTCTTCGGGCAGTCCTAAACTTTTGCGAACCTCGGCTCGGTCTGTTTCCGGCGGGTCCGACAAGTCTATTCCCACGCCGGGAACATAATAGACCGCGCCATTGTTCCGCAGACGCATTTTTACCTGCGCGAGCGCAAAATCTTCCTTATTGATGGCAATTAGAACGTCTGTACAGCGCGCGAGTAGTTTTTCGACCGGATAATACAGAAGCCAGTTTATCAGCGGCGCGCCTTTGTAAAAATGAAATCCGTGCGCCTGGTAAATTACTTTTTTTATCCCGCATCGGCGCGCGGTAAGCCTGCCGCAAAGCCCGCCGACCGGCGTGTTGCAGTGTATAAAATCAAAATCATACGCCTTCATCAGCGCGATTAGCTGTTTGTACGCCCGTATGTTTGCGAAATGCAGCGGGTTGCGCTCAAAATCGATCTGATGAAAATAAATCCCCAAATCCGACTCCATCCGTTTTACGTTGGACTTGGTTCTGTCGACGCAGTTGAAAGCGATATGAAACTCGATACCCAGTTCGCGCGCGGCGGCCGCGGCAGAGCGGTAGAAACTGTACGACTGCGCTTTGCCGACGTTGCCGATATAGAGCATTTTTTTCATTTTCTTGCCCTTATAAATGTTTGATAAGAACGTAGCTCATGCCGGAAATAGTACAGCCGAACGCTTCGTGCAGCTTTATAATCGGCAGATTGTTCGACGAAACGCCGGTTTTCATCCACCTGCCGCCCTGCTCGTAAATGGTCGAAAGGTTCGCGTACAGCGGCAGAAAACCCAAACCCGACCGTTTCGCGTCCGGCAGCAGACCGCCGAGGAACGCGTCAAAATAATCGCCCTTGTCGGTATTCATGTTAAAGCCGACTTTTTCGCCCTTATAGGTGCAGATATAAAACCTGCTGCCTTTGTCAATCAGATCCTTCGCCCACAACGCATAGCGTCTTCCGGCGTGTTTCGGCGAAAAAAAAGGATCGCACGCTACCTTGTCCGTAACAAAGACGCCGCCCGTTTCGATCGCTTTCAGGGCGCTCTCGATCTCGTCTTTGTCGGCCGGATGGTATGCGATATGTTTTTCAAAACGGCGGTACTGCTCGGGCAGTTCGGGCTTTTTATCCATTTTCTTTTCAAACTGGATGTTCAGTTCCACCGTTTTAAAGCCGTTGTCCTGCAGATAGAAAAGCGCGTCGGTCATTCCGGATGGAACACGCGCCACCTGATATTCAGCCGACAGCCTGCCGAGCGCGTCCGCAATCTGCGCGACGCTGTCGCCCGCTTCGACGTTCAGTTCCTGACAATCGACGCCGATATTGCGTTTTTCCCAATAAGCGTGTATGATCTGCATATTCTTTTCCCTGCTCCGTCGTTATGTTTTTTGGTCTTTTTTCGGATTCGCGGCGGTTTTTTCCGAACCGTTCCGATAAACGTTCCTCCCGCGAAGAACGGTGCCGATGGTTTTCACTAAAATTTTAAAATCCAACGCAAAGGATACGTTCTCTGCGTAGTAGACGTCCTGCCTGAAACGCTCGCGCAGTTCGATGTTGTTGCGAAAATAGGCCTGACTGTAGCCGGTGATTCCGGGGCGGACGCTGTTCCGTTTCGCCTCGTTGCCGGTATAAACCTTCAGCGCGTCCGGCAGGTCGGGTCTTGGTCCGATAAAACTCATATCCCCTTTTAAAACGTTGATAATCTGCGGGATCTCGTCCAAACTGGTCTTGCGGATAAAACGCCCGACCTTCGTCACTCTGGGGTCGTTGTCGCTGTTGAACGTGCTTCCGTCCGCGTTCCGAATGTCGGGCGCGTTCACCTTCATCGAGCGAAACTTGTACATAATAAAGATTTTGCCGTCTTTGCCGAGACGCGGCGCGTTATAAAACGGAGAACCTTTGTCCTCAAAGTATATGCAGGGAATTAAAACGAGCGAGATCATCAGCGCAAACGGCAATGCGATCACCGAAAGCACAATATCCAACAACCGCTTGATATATTTTGCGTACATAACCATTTCCTTCGCTGAATTTGTCAAACTTTACTTTAAAACATCCTTCAGTATGTTCTGAAACGTCTGCGCCACAAATTCAACGTCTTCTTCGGTCATCAGCGTATGTGTCGGCAGCGTGATTTCGTTTTTGTACTGATTGTAGGCGTTCGGGAAATCTTTGATATCAAAGCCCAGCCGCTTATACGCGGTCATCATGGGCAGCGGCTTGAAATGCACGTTGCAGGCGATGCCTTTCTGCGCCATCTTCTCGATAATTCTGTTGCGCTGTTCTTCGGATATTCCGGGAACACGCGCGAGATAAAGGTGCCCGTTGCCTTTGCGCTCCGCGTCAAAGTGGTTTTGACGACGGACGCCGAGCGGGAGCAAAACTTCGTCATACCGCGCGATGGTTTTTAAACGCTTTGCCGTAAGCTCTGAAAAGCGTTCCAGCTGCGCCAGTCCGAAAGCGGCCGTAATATCGGTCATGTTGCATTTATAGCCTGTATATATAATATCGTACTCCCAGCAGTTCAGCGCGGACTTGGACAACGCGTCCTTGTTCTGCCCGTGCAGCGAAAGAAGCTGGAATTCCTTATAAACTTCGTCGTTGTCGATGCCGGGATGGTCTTTCCATGTAATCGCGCCGCCCTCCGCCGTCGTCAGGTTTTTGACCGCGTGGAAAGAGAAGGCGGTAAAATCGGCCGCCCCGCCGCTTAAAACGCCTTTATACGACGCGCCGATGGAATGCGCGGCGTCCGCCAGCACGATTACCCTGCCGAACGCTTCCTGCAGTTTCGAGTTTGGGCGGAAAAGGTGCTTTTTGCGCTCTACCGCGGCAAATATCCGGTCGTAATCCGCCATGACGCCGCCGATATCTACGGGTATGATAACCTTCGTGCGTTCCGTAATCGCATCGGCAACCTTTTCGCAGTCCAAAAAGAACGAGTCGGGCGCGGTGTCCGCAAGAACGATTTTCGCCCCGACATGTTCGATTACGGAAGCCGATGCGGTATAGGTGTACGCGCTGGTAATCACCTCGTCGCCGGGACCTATGCCCAGCAAACGCAGGACGAGCTCCATCGCCGCGGTCGCCGAATTCACGCAGACAAAGCGGGGGGTTTTGCAGAACTCCGCCAGTTTTTGCTCGAACAGTTTTGTTTTCGGGCCTGTCGTAATCCAGCCCGACCGCAATACTTCGACGACGTTTTGAATCTCACGCTCCGAAATATCGGGCGGTGAAAACGGAATATTTATCTGAATCATTGTGTACTTCCTTTTATATTTTTAAACCCAATGAAAGAATGTTAATACTTCATTTTTTGCCGTAATAATCTTTCTTATTCTATGCCTGCCGGTATTATCTGTCAACACAAACGGCGTTTTATTTAAATTATGTTTATAATAATCGCGGTTTGTTTTGTATTTTTAAACATTTTGTTCATCATCAATCCGTAACGGCTTTATTTTTTATTTTATTCATACTATACCATGGATAAAATAAAGATTTTATAAGGCTTTGTTAATTTATTGGTCGCCGTTTTATCGGCATGGATTGCAGTTTAGCTATTATAGCACGGCGGGATGGGAAAGTCTACGGTAATAATTCATATTTTTCAACCGCTGGGCAGGCATTTTTTATCCATATAATAAAACAGGCAACCGAGCAAAACGGTTGCCTGTTTTATGATATTTAAGCAAATCAGTATTTTTTGACCCGAACGCAGATACCTAAATTCTACTTAAAGCGGTATAGATATATAGCGCCTTCCGGAACATAAATAAATAGACTTGTGCTGTCGTTCCACCCAATCGTTGTTCCTTCGATTTTCTCGTATCCCTTTCTTTCAATAATTTTAATTTCTTTCTTTACCAAATCAATTATTCCAATCTCTCTTATATCAAACGTATTACTATCCGCCGAATCATTAATTATCGCGATTTTCGTGTGATCCCGATTCATCAGATAGAGATATCTCGAATCCAAATCAATGCCTTCTACTATATATTCCTCTCCATTAAAGGTTACGATTTTATAGTTTTCATTTTCTTTAAAAATGCAGGTCCCCATCGACGCATAGAGAACGGTATCATTCTCGTCGAACAACTTAATCGTTTCCTTCGTGCTGATATTGTAGCAATATCCGCTCAGAATATAATCGCCCGCCATCATATTTTCACGAAGTTCATTGTGATACTGTTCGATAAACAGCACTTCGTCATTTACAAAGGAACATAAATAAATATTGTCAATTCCTGTTAAATCCGAAAGGGAGATCGCTTTTCCCGCGGCGGCATCGAAATAAATGCATTCGCCCGGCCACCCTCCATTAAACTCAAACAAAAGCAGTTTTTGATAATCCGGGCTGAAGGAAATTGTTTCAATGCTTTTCCCTTCCGGTATTACGCCGGCCAAAATATCAGTTACTTCACCCGTTCTCAAGTCGTATAAGAGATAATAAGCGGTATAATCAGCTTGCCTGCCAAAACCTGCATGGATCCAAACCGTATTTTCATTAAAAAATCCTTTTGGCCACGACATAATGACATCTTCCGGAATATCGCTCGCGGAATATTCCCCGGTCTCGTCTCGCAGGAAAGGTTTCCCGTTTAACGTACCATACCCGAATTTTAAATGCAGGGTGTATCCGTTAAACGAAATGGTATCGGTTACATGATTGATAATTTGCGTTATTTCCGTTGCGCCGTTATCCGTAATTAAATAGTATTTTATACTTCCATCCGGCTGATTAACCATTGCAATATTATCCGAAAGATCTCCGTCGATATTGTAATATGATACATCGGCTATATCGTCAATATTTTGTCTCCCTATAAACTGTATCGTATTGCTTCTGCCGGTAGGGATCGGGGAAACAATTTCCGGCTCGGACGCGCGGAATAAAGAGATAACCGTTTTGCGGAACTCCTCGCCTGCAGCAATAAAAGTATTTCGGAACTCCGCGCTTGCGGCAAAGCAGACAGAAAAAGTCAGTACAACAACTGCCAGTGCTGCAATCGCAACCCAAAACGCGGATCTCATCGCTCTTCCCTTCCTTACAGGAATTATAATTTCCGCTTGGTCAGGTGAAGCATTGAACTTAAATTCCGCCTCGGGCAACTGCGCCGCTTTCTTGCGCAGCAATTTTTCAATAGAGTATCTATTCATTTATAAACCTACCTTTCCGTGAAAAACTTAAAGGAGTTACATTCGACCGTCAAACATACTCCTTTTCTTCATTTATAACCGCAGCTTTCTTTTTGATGTTTTAAATTTTGATTGCCTTCTATTAGAGTTTGCTTTATAAGTTTTAACGAACGCGCATATCGTTGCCGGACAGTTCCGGGTTTCATATCCATAATTTGAGCAATTTCTTTATGTTTCAATCCGTTTACGATATGTAATACAACAATTTGCTGTTCTGTTTCGTCCAAACAATCCAGCATCGAAAAAAAATCGGATTGATAGTTGTCTTCTTTTGCAGATAAGGATTCGTATGTTTCGCACATTTCAAATGAGCGTTTGCGCATTATGTTCAATGTTAAATTCTTTGTCGTTGTCAGCAGCCACGATTTAATTTCGGCATCCTCTATTTGATTGATGTTCTGTATCAGTTTTAAAAAAACCTCTTGTGTTATGTCCTCTGAAAGATAAACATCGCGTGTTATTGATAAAGCAAAGCGAAATACTCCCGTTTTATATGCATTAAACAATTGCAATATATTCAAATCGTTGGAATTGCATTTTTTCTGTAAACAACCAACGACCTCACCTCTTTTCATATATTAGACAATCCGAAACCCCGTTTTGTTACAAGTCTTTGGAATTTTTTTATTGCAAAAATGCATTTTAATTTATTTATTAAAATTATATTTTAATATTATCATAATCAGCGATATGTTTTCAAGTATGAAATAAATAATTCGGTATGAGAGGATTTTCCCGCCTGCAAAGCGGAGCGGTGGCGGGGTCTGACAGTCCACCGGACTGTCATTCAACACCCGCCCTTCAAATCCATATAATAAAAAAAGCAGTTGCGGAGCAACTGCATAAATGACAGGCGTTTCGCCTGTCATTTTTTTGGTCTGAGTGAGAGGATTTGCCCGCCTGCAAAGCGGAGCGGCGGCGGGGTCTGACAGTCCACCGGACTGTCATTCAACGCCCGCCCTTCAAATCCATATAATAAAAAAAGCAGTTGCGGAGCAACTGCATAAATGACAGGCGTTTCGCCTGTCATTTTTTTGGTCTGAGTGAGAGGATTTGAACCTCCGGCCTCTACCACCCCAAGGTAGCGCGCTACCAAACTGCGCCACACCCAGATAGGCAACGGCTGAATTATAGCACAATAACATTTTTGTGTCAAGTGGTTTCGGCTTTATTTTTCCTTTATGTCGGAAATATCTTTTATAACCTCTCCGGCAAGGATAAATCCGGCGACCGGCGGAACGAAAGAAACGCTTCCCGGCACCTGTCTGCGGATTGTGCACTTTCTTTTCGTGCCCGGCGGGCAGACGCAGTTGGTTTTGCAGCTGCTGCTCATATCCTCAAGCGGCTCCAACGCCTTTTCCTTGGAATACACAACCTTGAGTCTTTTTATGCCGCGCTTGCGCAGCTCGTACCGCATAACCTTGGCGAGCGGGCAAACCGAAGTGTTGTATATATCGTCCACCTCGAATTTGGTTGGGTCAAGCTTGTTGCCCGCTCCCATACAGCTTATGATGGGAACGCCGGCTTTGTTTGCGCATTCCACCAGCGCCAACTTCGCAGCTACGGTGTCCACCGCGTCTATCACATAGCTGTAGGCAGAAAAATCAAACTGGTCGGCGGTTTCGGGCAGAAAAAAGCACTTGTGCACCGTAACGACAAGCTTTGGATTTATGTCAAGCAGGCGTTCCTTTAAAACCTCCACCTTCGGTTTTCCGATTGTAGAATGAAGCGCGAGCAGCTGACGGTTCAGGTTGGTCAGGCAGACCACGTCGTCGTCAATAATATCAATCGCACCGATGCCGCCGCGCGCCAACGCTTCCGCGGCGTACGAGCCTACCCCGCCCACGCCGAAAACGGCGACCCGCGCAGCGGCGAGCTTTTCCATCGCTTCTTTTCCAAAAAGCAGTTCCATTCTTGAAAACTGGTTCAACATATCCATGCCTCAAAATTATCTGTAGAATTTTCAATCGTTGACAAATTTGCGAAATTGTCCATAATGATTATAACAGATATTTTTAAAAAAAGGAGTTACGAAAATGATAAAAATATATCTCTCGCCGAGCAATCAGCCCTATAATCTTTACTGCGTCGGCGACACCAACGAAAAAGCGCAGATGGAAGCGCTCGCGCAGAAAATCAAGGACATTCTGGACGCCGAGTACGAATGCGAAACGGTGATGGCGACCCTCTCGATGGGCATCCGGTTCGACGAACGCCCCAAAGAAGCCAAAGACAAAGGCTGCGACATCTACCTTGCCATCCACTCCAACGCGCGCAGCGAAGGCTGTACGGAAACGGTTGCCGGCGCGGTCTGCTTCTACCACCCGAAACAGCCGCTCGGCAGAGCGCTTGCGGCGAACATATCCAAAGAACTAAACGCCATCTGCCCGGTCAAATCCACGCTGAAAAACTCCGTGGAAAGCGGCATGAACGCGTTCGGCGGGCAGGGCTACGGGGAAATCCGCAGTCCGTATCTGCACGGCGGGATGACGCCGGTTCTTGCAGAAACCAACTTCCACGACAACCCCGAAACCGCGCAGTGGATGATTAACCGCAAAGACGAAATTGCCCGGGCGTACGTTCGAGCGCTGGTAAACACACTGAACATTCCGAAAAAGGCTAAATAAACAGCACGTTGTGAATCACCGGAACGACGGACTCTTTCCAAATAAAAGCTGCCTGTTCGACCAAAGCGCCTGCCGGGACCGGGATTTCGTTGTAGTGTTGATCAAGTTTTCCGATTACAACCTCTTTGCCGCCGACGGTAACGGCGACGTCTGCTCCGCACAAGGACGACTGCATGACGATAATCTTTTTAAACCGCAGTCAGTCAGTTCTCTTTGCGTTAATCCTTTTTGCTTCCTTAGTTCTGATAATGTTATCAATTTAAGACCTCCTTCCTTTTGAAATTTATTGTTTGATATTATACTATCACTTATCGTGAGCGATTGCAATAGTTTTTTAAAATTTTTTCACTTATAGTGAGCCATATTGTATTTCTCACAATGCGTGATAAAATAAATGTGAGGTGTGTATAATGTTTCCAAAAAGATTGAAAGAGTTGCGAGGTGAAAAAGGTTTATCACAAAGAGAATTAGCCAAACTTCTCAACATATCATCTAGCACAATAGCAATGTACGAAACCGGCCAAAGAGATCCCGATACTGAAACCTTGCAACGTCTCTCGGAGTTTTTTGGATGCAGCGTGGACTACCTCCTTGGCCGCACCGACATCCGCAACCCTGCCGACGAAATAGCCAATGCAGTCAAGGACGATCCGGAGCTTGCGGACTTCTGGAATTTGCTACGGCAAAGGGAGGACCTGAAACTGCTGTTCAAGCAGACAAAAAAGCTGGAGCCAAGGGAGATACAGCAGATAATACGGATTATCAAGGCGATTGAGGATGATGAAGCAAACGAATAACTTGATAGAGGGAGGCTTATGGTATGCCAATAGATTTATTGGACAAGCCTCTATTGAAAGGCTTAATAAAAGGTGATATCCCGTTTCACGAATTAATGTACGCTTATGGAATACGGGTAATAATTGCAAATATAAGTAGCAAAATTTACGGCTTTACATATGTCAGCAGTAAAAACAACTTCTACATAATCCTCAATGGCAACATCTCATATGAAACGCAATGCAAAGTACTAATCCACGAATTGGCGCATATTCTCAACGATATACCAAAGCAAAGCTATTATATTGGCCTTGATATGCAGTATGAATATATCGAAAAAGAGGCTGATAAAGTAGCTGAAAGCTTTATAAAATATATAGTTTAGTGTTATGGAGGGGTTGTCATGAAATTTTACCAAAAGAATTGGTTTATTTGGCTTATGCTTATTTTCATTGCTCCGGTTGGTATAGTTCTATTGTGGACTCAGAAAAAATACAATCCTACTAATCGTGTTATATTATCGGTCATATTTTTGGTATTTTTCATTTTGGTTGTACCAAAGTCAAATGAAGACAATAAAAATTCAGAACATGTTGCCATAGAGAATGAAAACAATCCTTCGCAAATTGTTCTTGAAGCTACTCAAGAAGAACATAGCACTGCAGACAATACAAGTAAGAGTGAAGATATATCAAGAGACGATGAAAATATTGATGATAATCAGTTGTATAATAATCTTGAAAAGATCGAATTAACTTATGAACTTCAAGATATATTAGATAAAAAGCAGAAGGTAGTAATTTGGATTACGAACAATTCTGATAAAATACTCTCTGGAAATCTGCGAATAGACATAAAAAGCCGTGAGAATCATATCTTGGCTATTGACAGCTTTCTCATTGATGATTTGAAGCCAGGTCAAAAAAAATATGCAATTATGATGGCAGATACTACTTACCCTGTAGATAATATTGCATATTCATGGTCGGATGTGGAATTCACAGAATCGCCCATTAAAGAAGCTAATAAGACATTAGATGTTGACGCAACAAAAGAACTGACAGATGATGTGCACATGAATTTTGGCGGTGCTGGGAATCCGGAATATAAAACGTCCTGGTATGATTATATTGAAAAAATTGAAGTATATACGGACGGAAAAAGCAAATGGGCAGAGGTTACCTTAAACATTTCCGAATCAAAAAAATGCGACCAAATTGCCAGGGCTATTTTATATTTAGAGGATTATCTAATAAGAGTTAAGGCATTGGATACATCTAATAATCAGATTTTAGAAGTGTATAAATGAGGTATTATATGTTAAAAGCCGCCGCATATGCACGCTATAGCAGCGACAACCAGCGTGAAGAGAGCATTGAAGCTCAGCTCCGCGCTATCCGTGAGTATTGCCAAAAAAACGATATACAGCTCGTTAAGATATACACTGACGAAGCTAAAAGCGCTACAACAGACGACAGGCCCGGCTTCCTGCAGATGATACAGGACAGCGCCATGGGCCTGTTTTCTGCTGTCATCGTCCATAAACTGGACAGGTTTAGCCGAGATAGGTATGACAGTGCTTTTTACAAGCGGCAGCTCCGAAAGAACGGCGTTAGGCTTATATCTGTGCTTGAGCACCTGGACGATAGCCCAGAATCAATCATCCTGGAATCCGTCCTGGAGGGTATGGCCGAATACTATTCACGGAACCTAGCCAGGGAGACAATGAAGGGAATGAAGGAAACAGCCCTGAAGTGCAAGCATACCGGCGGTATTCCTCCTCTTGGCTTTGATGTCGGTCCTGACAAAACATATGTAATTAACGAAACTGAAGCGGAGGCAATTCGCCTTATTTTCAATATGTATGCTGATGGCCACGGCTACGGAGCCATAATAGATACCCTTAATTCCAAGGGCTACAAAACTAAAAGGGGCAACACTTTTGGTAAAAACAGCATTCATGAGCTCTTGACTAATGAGAAGTATATCGGCACTTTCGTATTCAATAAGGCATCTAAAATGTTTAACGGGAAAAGAAACAGCCATAGATTAAAGCCTGATGATGAAATTATCCGTATTCCGGGTGGTTGTCCGGCAATTATTTCTAATGAATTATGGGAAAGGGTGCAGGCGAGATTGAAAGCGAATAAAAGGGCCTCTGGTGCCTATTCTGCAAAGATTGTTTACTTATTGTCCGGTCGTATCTTCTGTGGCAGCTGCGGCGGGGCCATGGTAGGTAATCGGGCCAAGATGGGAAGAAATAAAACTGAATATGCCTATTACGGCTGCAGTAATAGAAAGACAAAAAGGACCTGTGACATGAAGGCTGTCAATAAGGCATTCATTGAAGAAAAGGTCCTTGATGCTCTTTATGAAAATCTTTTCGCTGATCACGTTATCGACTTGGCCACAGAAATGACTTATAACCATGCGGCCACTCAAAACACGGAAATACCTAAACAAATAGCCACTATTGAAAAGCAGCTAGGGAAAGTGGAGATTGAGATTAGAAATATAGTTAATGCCATTGCCGCCGGAATGTTCCACGAGTCCATGAAAGAAAAAATGGACGAGCTAGAAGCCACAAAGTCCACCCTACGGATCCGGTTGGAAGAGGCAAAGCTCCAGCAGCAGACCCATTCCCTATCCCGTGAACAGATACGCTCTTTCTTGGCCCGCTATAGAAATATTAAAGAAATGCCCCCAGAGGAGCAAAAGAAGGCTGTTCAAGTTTTCGTGGAGCGTATCACGGTATATGATGATCGCATCGATATGGATATCCTAACTATTCCAAGTAACAGCCCCAGTGAAAAGAAAAATAAAAAAACCGCCAGTCGGCCCACTGGCGGTTATGATGAAACTACTCAAGAAAGCGGTTCAGGCCCTCTTGGCAGTAGTTTGGACTTGTTGGTGGAGGCGGCGCGCGCTTCATAAAACCGCCGGCGAAAATCGTTGACCAGCCGAACGTGGTTTTGCGCGGTCTCGGCGGTCCTGACCGCCAAGTCGTCCAACAGCAGCGCAAAATGCCGGATGCCCAACTGATATACGGAATCGTATTTTTCGATCAGCCGGGCAAAATCCTTCTCATAACCCGCATCCGAAAAATCAAAATCCAAACCGGGCGACAGCGCGTAGGTAAAGCGGACGCCGTTCTCTTTGGCGAGCGCATCAAGCTCCCGGAATTTTTCTTTTTCTTCGGCCGTGTAGGCGTCGCGCCAGAAATCCCGATGCTTCGGGTCGTTTTTCGGCGCGTAAATATAGGTGTTACAGCGGCGCTCGCCTAAAAACCGTATCATGGAAAGCCGGTCCGCATGGGACCACGGCGTTCCGTAGAAACCCTCGACAACCCCTCTGATTAAGAAACTTTCAGTAATAGTAAAACCCCCGTTTTACGCTTGATAAGTATAGCCGCCGCCGAGCGCGCCGCAGGAGCAGTTTTTTAGCATCGCGGCGGTTTCTTCGGCCGGCAAAATCCGTTTTTTTTTTTTTGCCGCATATCGCGGAACGGAAAAACGCTCTTTATTTGGGCACGATATCGCCGACGCCGTTTAGAATCAGTCTCGGACGGTACGGGTACCGCTCGACGTCCTCGCGTTTCGTAACGCCGGAGAGCACAAGAATCGGGTCAAGACCGCTTTCGATGCCCGCGATGATGTCCGTGTCCATGCGGTCGCCGATCATGGCGGCTTCGGAAGAATGGACGCCCAGCATCTGCAGTCCGGTGCGCATCATGAGCGGATTGGGTTTTCCGACGTAATACGCGCGCTTGCCGGTCGTCACCTCGATCGGGGCGACGAAAGCCTGACATGCCGGTACAATGCCGTCCTCGGAAGGACCGGTCAGGTCGGGATTCGTGCCGATCAGCTTCGCGCCGTTCATCACCAGCCGCATCGCGCGGCAGATGGAATCATAGTTGTAGTTGGTCGATTCACCGATGACGACGTAATCGGGATCGACGTCGTTGATGATAATGCCCGCGTCGTGCAGGGCGTTGAAAAGCCCCGGTTCTCCGATCACATAGGCGGAACATCCCGGGCTTTGGCGACTCAAAAACTTCGCCGTAGCGAGCGCGCTGGTATAAAAATGGCTCTCGTCCACGTCCAGTCCCATGCGTTTCAGCTTCTGCTGCAGTTCCCTCGGCGTCTTGCCGCTCGCGTTGGTCAGGAACAAAAACTGCTTGTCCTCTTTGTACAACCAGTCGACGAACTCCTTGACGCCCGGCAGCAGACGCGAACCGTGGTAGATAACGCCGTCCATATCGCATATAAAGCCTTTTTTCTGTCTGAGTGTCTCCATATTCTGTTTCCTTTGTTAAAAAATTTGTTCAAAAAATCGTTACGGATTATTATATCATACAATTCTCCGCCGCGAAACCCCATTATGTAAAATTCTCGATAAAATTGCCATTTTTTGTTGAAAATTACCGCGCTTCGGTGTCGAAAAGACAAAATCATTGTTATAAAAAACGGCGAAATCGCAGGAATCGGCGCCCTTTAAACCCTGATGGCAGAACGGGGCGCGTATTACACCCTGTTCTCCACGCAGGCGAAACGCTATATCGCCCCCGCGGACGAAAGCGTCCGAATCCATCATCCGTCAAGGCCGGATATGCGCCCGCCCCGCCCGGACGACGGTTCTCCCGTTGCCGTTTTCAGGCGCACGTAAATTTTAAAACTGGCTGCATAACCGTCTATAAAAAGGTTGAAGCCTCACCAGCACGGAATCGGTGAGGCTTTCGTTTGCCTGCATGAAATACAAAACGGCGCCGAGAATCGTTAATGCGATCGACAACGCGCACAAAACGCATAGGATCATCGAAAACGTGCGCAAAACGCCCGTGCAGTTTTTTATGCAGAAAATCGTCAAAATCAAAGCCGTTGCGGAAAAAAGAAGCGCGATGACGCCGAAGCTGTTGATGACAGGATTATCGAAGAACATAAGAAAATCCATTCCGCCCGCGTCCGGCACATAGCCGTCCATATACGCGAAGGTCATCCCGATACCGATTCCGGTCAGCAGGACGGACAGGACAAACACGATTATTTTCTTTTTCATAGCGGCTGCAGCACCCCCATTCGGTCCGCCTTTAAAAAAACGACCGATCAACGAATTACTTTGAATTTACTTCATTGTACTTTACCTTTTTCTTTCTGTCAATAAAAACATAATTAAAAGAAAAGCCAATATATTTATAGTAGCGCGGCAGCAGAACCGTCTTTATTCCGCAATAATTTTAATTTGGTTTGAAACATTAAATAAATAAAGCAATATCGGTTTAATTTAACACATAAATTTTACAAAATCTATACACTTTTTCTAAATTTAGTGGTAAACTGCTCTTGCGATATCCGCGAACCGTGGATAGAATATTATATTTTTCGAGGAAGCCATGCATGAAACAGCTTTGATGCAGAATATGCTGGCCATCGTGGATAAAGTCATCGAAGGGCAGCAGGTGAAAAAAGTAAACAGCATTACCCTGTCCGTCGGAAAGCTGTCCAACGCTTTGCCCGACGCGCTTACGTTTGCGTTTGAAGCGTTAACGGCCGACACGCCGTTGAAAGGCTGCAAACTGATTTTAAAAGAACTGCCCGCTGTGGCGGTCTGCGAAGCCTGCGGCGCGGATACGATACTGAACGACTTTCCGTTTTCATGCCCGAAATGCGGCGGAAAGTTTTATACCATCGTTCAGGGCGAAGATATATATATCGAAAGCATCGATTGCGAATTAGAATAAAGAAAGGCTACCAACCATGGCAGAAATCAAGGTACAAAAAGACGTAAAGTCGCTCAACAAAGAAATTGCGGAAAAGAACCGCGCGGAATTTAAAAAGCACAATATTTTTGTTATGAACATCATGGGCTCGCCGGGTTCCGGCAAAACCACTTTGCTCGAGAACATTCTGCCCGTTTTGGCAAAGTCGTATCGAACCGCGGTTATCGAAGGCGATCTTGCGACGCAGAACGACGCCGAACGCATCCGCAAAACCGGCGTGGAAGCGTTTCAGATTAACACGAACGGCGGCTGCCATCTCAACGCAAAGCAAATAGAAGCGGAGTATGCGAAAATCGACCCGGATCATACCGACCTGATTATTATAGAAAACGTAGGAAACCTCGTCTGCCCGATCGAATGGGATTTGGGCGAGGATTTGCGCGTTGTGCTTCTGAGCGCGCCCGAAGGCGAGGATAAGCCCTTGAAATACCCGCCCGCGATGCTCAAAACCGACGCGGTCGTCATTACAAAAGCCGACATCGCTTCGTTCGCGGACGTCAATATCGAGCAGATGAAAAAGAACATCTTATCCGTCAACCCGAAGGCAGTGGTTTTGGAAGCCGGCAAGGTCAACGGCGTTTACAGCGCGGAAAGCGTGATTGATTATATAAAGGAAAAGATAAAAGCAAAAAAGGCTGAATAAAATGGTCCGGTATGCGCTTGAAGTCAAAGGAATCGTTCAGGGGGTGGGCTTTCGCCCATTCGTTTTTCGTCTGGCAAAAGAACTGTCGTTGAGCGGATTCGTAAAGAACACTTCCAAAGGCGTATCCATCGAAATCGAAGGGCCGGAAGCGGACTGCAAAAAGTTTATTGCCGCCCTTCGGCAACCCCCGCCTTTGGCAAGAATCGAACGTCTCGACGCCGAAAAAATCCCCCCGACGGGTGCAAAATACTTCGTCATCCAGACAAGCAGCGCCGGCGCGCGGAACACCTTCATCTCCCCCGACATCGGCATCTGCGCGGACTGTTTTAAAGACATCACAACGAAAGAAAACCGCCGGTACCGGTACGCCTTTACCAACTGCACCAACTGCGGGCCGCGCTTTTCGATTGTCAAAGATATTCCCTATGACCGCGCAAACACGACCATGGCGGAGTTTGCGCTCTGCGCGGATTGCAAACGGGAGTACGAGGACCCGTATGACCGCCGGTTCCACGCGCAGCCGAACGCCTGCCCGGTCTGCGGACCGCAGCTGTTTTTTTATGAAAACGGCAGAGAAATAAGCGGCGACCCGATTCGGTTGTTCTCCGAAGCGGTCAGCAGCGGCAAAACCGTCGCCGTCAAGGGCGTCGGCGGCTACCACCTCGCCTGCGACGCGTTAAACGAAGAAGCGGTCGGCAGGCTGAGAAAGCGAAAACTCCGATACGACAAACCGTTCGCGGTCATGATGCGCGACATAGAGACCGTCAAACGCTACTGCGAAGTGAGCGGCGAAGAAGAACCCCTGCTCGCCTCGCCCGAAAAGCCGATTGTGCTGTTAAAAAAGAAGCCGGACTGCCCGATCGCGCGCAGCGTGACTATGCGGAACAACCGGCTGGGCGTGATGCTGCCCTACGCGCCTCTGCACTGCCTTCTCATGCAAAATCACGAAGCGCTGGTGATGACCAGCGGAAACCTGTCCGACCATCCGATGATATTTGACGACAGCGAAGCGCTGCAAAAACTGCCCGCCGTCGCGGACTGCATTCTGACGCACAACCGCAGGATTTTCCGCCGCGTGGACGACAGCGTTTCGATTGTGATAAACGGCAAAGTCCACCTGATACGCCGCGCGCGCGGCTATGTTCCCGAGCCGGCGCGGCTGGACGGCAACCAAAGCGTGATTCTGGCATTGGGCGCGCAGCAGAAAAACACCTTTTGCCTGTGCAAAGGCGAAAACGCGTTTTTAAGCGGGCATATCGGCGATTTGGATGAAGCGGACACCGCCGAATGTCTGGAACGCGAGATAGAATCGTTTGTTAAAATCTTCGACGCGGACCCGCAGGTTATCGCCTGCGATCTGCACCCGGATTATGTTTCCACGCGCATTGCTTCCCGCTATGAAGGAAAACTGCCGATTTTTCATATACAGCATCACCACGCGCACATGGCTTCGGTGCTTGCCGAGCACGGGCTGACCGATAACGCCATTGGGTTTACGTTCGACGGCACCGGCTTGGGTTTAGACGGGCGCGTCTGGGGCGGCGAGGTTTTGTACGGCAACCGCGCCGACTTCGCCCGCTGCGGGCACCTGCTTTACTTTCCCCTGCTCGGCGGAGAGGGCGCTGTCCGAGAACCCTGGCGGTGCGCGCTGGCCGTAACCGATATCGCCTGCGGACGCGGCGCCGCGCTCTCTTTGTTCCCGGAATATTTGGAAGAAGCGAAAATCCTGCTTGCCGCCGGAGACAAAAACATCAACGCGCCGCTGACTTCATCTATGGGGCGGCTGTTCGACGCGGTTTCCGCCTTGTGCGGCATCCGAAAAACCACGACCTACGAAGGGCAGGCCGCCGTCGAACTGCAGCAGGTCATGGACGAAAGCGCGGCCGGCGCTTATCGCTTTGAGATGATAGAAGAACACGGCCGTATGATATTCGACTGGCGGCCGCTGATAAGAGCGGTTGTCGCCGACGTTCAGGCGGGAATCCCTGCCGGAACTGTTTCTTTAAAGTTCCATCGCGCGGTCGCGGAACTGATTGTGTCGGCGGCAAACCGGCTTCGCGCCGAAAAGGGGTGCGATACCGTCGTTTTGACCGGCGGCGTTTTTCAAAACGACTTCCTGTTGGAAAAATCAATGAAAAAGCTGGAAGAAAGCGGATTTGCGGTATATACGAATCAGCTCGTCCCGGTCAACGACGGCGGGCTTTCCTTCGGTCAGGCGGCCGTGGCTTCCGCAAGGATTCGCAAATAAGGTGATTGATATGTGTCTTGCCGTTCCCGGAAAGATTATAAAAATAGAAGATTCGGACGCCATCGTCGATTACGGCGGCGTCACCAAGCGCGCCAGTCTTCGGCTGGTTGACAACGCGGCGGTGGGCGACCTTGTGCTGGTCCACGCGGGCTTCGTCATTCAGGTTCTGGACAAGGACGAAGGCGAAGAACTGCAGCGGCTGGTGGACGAAACCATGAGAATGCTATGAGATACGGCATAGAAGACGTCATCAACGGAATACGCGCCCTTGCCGAAGGGCTGGGCGACGTCACGATCATGGAGGTCTGCGGAACGCACACGCACAGCATCCGCAGGTTCGGCATACCCTCTATTCTTCCAAGCAATATAAAGCTGGTGTCCGGTCCGGGCTGCCCGGTCTGCGTTACCGCGCAGGAGGACATCGCCGCGGCGCTGGACATCGCGGACCAAGAAGACGTGATTTTTACCTGTTTCGGCGATATGATGCGGGTTCCCTGCGGTAACGCGAGCCTGTATTCGCTGTACGAGTCCGGGCGGGACATCCGGCTCGTCACTTCCCCGCTGGACGCTTTGGAAATCGCCAAGGCGAACCCAGGCAGGCAGGTCGTCTATTTCGCGATCGGGTTCGAGACCACCGCGCCGCACACGGCGGCGTTGATTGAAGCCGCGAATAACCAAAAAGTTGAAAACATAAGCATTTTAAACACGCATAAGACCATGCCCCAGGCGTTGCAAGCGCTGTTGTCCGGGCAAAAGAAAATCAACGCTTTGCTCTGCCCCGGGCACGTCGCGTCGGTCATCGGCGCGAACGCGTTCCGCTTTGTGCCGGAAAAACTGAACCTGCCCGCGGCGGTTTCGGGCTTCGAAGCGTACGAGATTTTAGCCGCCGTTTTAAAAATCATAGAACTGTGCCGATATAATAGAGTGGATTGCGTCAACATGTATCCCGGCGTCGTTACCGCCGACGGAAACAGACGCGCGGTGGAACTGATGTACCGCTTTATGGAGCCTGCCGACGCCGTCTGGCGCGGACTTGGGATAATCAAGAAAAGCGGGCTGAAGCTCCGCCGGGAATACGCGCGTTTCGACGCGCTTGCGCGCTTTGAGATAACGCATAGAAAACCCGAAGAACCAAAGGGCTGCATCTGCGCCCGGATTCTGCGCGGCGACAAAACGCCGGACGAATGTGCGCGCTTCGGCAAAGACTGCACGCCGGACACGCCGTTTGGACCCTGCATGGTGTCCTCGGAGGGCAGCTGCGCCGCCTATTATCAGTACAGAGATTAACCCGCTAATTGGAGTTGAGTATGGACGACAAAATCACGCTTGCGCACGGCTCGGGCGGAGAAAAGTACAGAGAACTGGTGCGGGAGGTCTTCCTTCCGGCTTTCTCCAACGAATACTTTGACCCTCTGAACGACGCCGCGGTGCTGGACGGCGGCGCGAAAATCGCGATGACCACCGACAGCTTCGTGGTCAAGCCGCTTTTCTTCCCCGGCGGAGACATCGGCAGCCTTGCGGTCAGCGGCACGGTGAACGACCTTGCCGTCAGCGGCGCGCGGTCTGCGTATATATCGGTCGGAATGATTATAGAGGCGGGCTTTGAAACGGCTGTTTTGTTGAAAATTGTCGATTCCATCGCCAAAACCGCCAGAGAAGCGGGCGTGCGCGTTGTGACCGGCGATACCAAAGTGATTGAAAACAGAGGAGCTTCGGACGGCATATACATCAATACGGCCGGCGTCGGCGTTTTTGAACCGGACCGGCCCATCCCGCCGCAGAAAATCGAACCCGGCGACCGCATCATCGTCAGCGGCTGCATCGCTTCGCACGGGATGGCGGTGATGAACGCGCGGGAAAACCTCGGATTCTCTCCCCCGATCGAGAGTGAC
>Ga0116166_1000641_pt1 | contig 33137 bp, 22 predicted proteins | sample AD_JPNMR2_MetaG_FD_89884 | JGI IMG/M metagenome (GOLD analysis project Ga0116166, IMG submission 89884) | Active sludge microbial communities of municipal wastewater-treating anaerobic digesters from Japan - AD_JPNMR2_MetaG | ecosystem: Engineered > Bioreactor > Anaerobic > Digestate | place...
AAAATCATACCATCTCCTATCTCCACTTCTTAAATAATCTGTCCACCAGTACTCTGAACCTCCATAATTGTGATTCGCATATCTGTAACAACTATCAGCAACAAATTTCGCCTCATCTTTATTCTCTGTCTTTGTTAGAAGTTTATAGTAAAAATGTGGACCTGAACCATATTCCCAAAATCCATAATTACCACTCTTATCATCCAAATATAAAATTGTATCAACATATTCTTCTATTTTTTTCTCATAGAATGGATATTTTTCAGGATTTCTTACACTTGTTTTAAAAGGAATTACATCTGTCTCAATTATACTCCATTTTGGATGTGGTAATGATAAAACAGGTGTCTGAAAATGTTTATTCCCATTTATTACATTATCTATATCATTCCCGAAAGACAAATAAATCTCATGAGTTTTCCCATGTCCTTGAAAGTTTTGATACATATTTTGATACATTTCTCCTGTTCTGTTTTGATATCCAGGGGTCTTTAAAAATACATCTCCAAAATATTTGATTAAGTCCTCATTCCTGAAACTCAAAATCTGCTTTTCAAAATTACCTTCTTTAAATTTCTTTCTACTATCCCATAAATGAACTACCATTTTATTATCATAAAATTCAAAACTCTTTGGAAAAAGTTTCCAACTATCCTTTAAACAAAGTGAAATTATATCTCTTTCTCCTTCTATTCCAAACCAGTATCCTATTTTCTCAAGTTGCTTATTCATCTCCCATTCTTCCTCATCTCCAATATAATTACTATAAATGCCACCTGATGTCTCAAACTGCCCATGATGATTGTATAAACCCTGAAGCATAAGGTATTTTTTCTTTGGATTTATTCTCTCTTTAAAATATTTATCTTTTTCACTCTCTGATATGTCAAAATATATAAAGTCATTCTTTTTCTTTAAAAGAGATATTGACATCCCTATGTCTTTAAACTGATATATATAAGAGTCCTTGTCCATAAACCAAGTATGTTCAATTTTAATCCCTTCTCCTTCACTATAAAAAATGAACCTTATCATATATTTACAAAGTTGTTCTCCTTTTTCTGTCAAATAATCACCAGTTACTTTTATAACCCCAAAAATCTCTCCTTTTTTCTCTATCTCATACTTAATCTCTCCTTTTAAATTTGAATAAAATTTATCATCCTGGTCTATTAAGTAGTTTGTTATCCCGCCTATTATTTTCTCTTCTTCTGTATATACATTATCTTTATTTCTATCCCAGTATATCTCTTTTATTATTTCTTGTCCCCCAAAAATAACTTTTATTCTCCCTGTATCAACATCTATTTCATTTCCCTTTTCTTCTATTTTTATTGGTTTTGTTATCTTCTCTTTTTTTACTTTTGTCCCATATTCTAATATCAATGGAGAATTATTGTAAGAATTTTCTTTTAAAAAATCGCCTGCCATATTGTAATTCCCTTCTATATCACTTATAAACCTTAATTTTAACCACTTTATGCTCCCTTCTGGTTTCCATCTTGTCACTACTTCTGCTTCTGATATTATTTCTTTTCCTGTATTCCTATTTATTAACCTTATGTTTTCAGGACTGAATAGATGCCCCTCAGGAAAAGGGATTGATGTCTCTACTAGATAATTCTTTATCTCTCCTTCTGGATTGTCTAAAAATATTGGAATTCTGTTTATTTCAGGTGGTTCTTTTGTATTTTCTGATAATCTGTTTGAATAGTAAAAAGTAACTGAATTTATTTCCTTAAAGTTCTCAACTGAAATTTTATATTCAACCAAATCCTTTTCCCTTTTCAAACCATCTAAACTTAATTTGAAAATAAAAGCACGACTTTTTATATCTGAAGGTGGTATTTTATATTCTTTTACTGCTTTTTTACCTTCATAAATCTTAAATATTATCGGCTCTTTTATCTCTATATATGGTTTATCTATTCTTAAATATCCTAAAATTCCCTTATCATCTCTGTAATATCTTTCCCTCAATAATGTAAATAAATGACCCTCCGGAATAAAAATATCTGTAAATGTTGAACCTATATTCTCTCCATTTAAACTGAATACCAATTTCAATCTTGTATATCCACTTATAGGTATTTTATATCTCATTTTAATTTCATTCTCTCCTGGTAAAAGATTAAAATTATTACCATTCTCATTTACAACTTTATCTCCTGAAATAATCTCTGCTTTCATCCCTAAATTCAAATTTTCTCCTGTTTTATTCTCAAATTTCAAACTTATCTCATTCTCCCCTTTCAATAAATCTCCAAAATTGACTTCTTTAAAGGTATATTTCTCATTCTCAAGGTCTATTATCTCCCATCCTGTCTTTAAGTATTTCTCCCCTCCCATCCTTCTTATCCTTATACCAAATTCTCCTCCTTTTACTATCCCTAATTCTGAATATGGAATCTTTATCTCACTTATAAATATCTTTTTCTCTTTATCATAACTTGTCTTTATATCATTGAAATTTACCTGTCTGCTTAATATTCCACTACTTGTTATCTCTCCTTTTCCATCTCTTACAATGCCAGGTGTTTTATATGTCGCATTTATATTATTTGAAAAGATATTTATTTGATAATATGAATCACTTAATTTTACATATGGTGTTATCCAGACCTCTATCCTTTCTGTCTCTGTATAATCTTCTGCTAAAATACTTAAATAAAGATTCTCACTATCACATAAAATTTTTGAACTGGTTAAATTTAAATCACATATTTTAACTGCTTTTTCCCAATCTACTTCATTTATCTGCCCATCTACATTAATAGTTACTCTTCTCTCTGAAATTTTATGTTTAATGAGCGCAGAAACTGTATCTTCTTCTTCATAAAAAATCCTCGGTATTATCTCTACTCCCTTTGCATTCAAAATTAAATTCAAAAATATGAAAATAAAAACGACCCTTCTCATATATACCCCTTTTTAGGGTAAATTATTCTGTCTTATACTCCATACAAGAGCCCAATCATTACTTGTAGAAGAAGTAGTACTAGTTAAGTTGCAATAGTAATGTTTTGAATCATCTATCCATTTAACTGAACCATCAAAAAATAAGGCATTAAACCCTGATATAAGATATGTCTTTGCTACTGGGTCTATTTCCGGTGCTCTATGATGAATTATATAACTCCTCTGGTCTGTATTACCAGGAACAACAGACCACAAATCAACAACCCATGGAGCACCAATTTTTGCTCCTTTACTTAATTTCGCCCAGCATGGTGGTCCTGTATCAAAAGGAACCGGGCTTGAACCACTATATAAAGGACAATTTACTCCATAGGCAGTATTCGCTGAATAACTGCATACAGTGTTTTGACCAGGAATTTCAAATGTATTTTTATAATGAGAAAGTTTTTCTCTTCCATATATTCTTATATAATAAGGACCATATACTGATGGACAAATTAAAACCTTTGGGTCTTGTATATATCTTCCTCTTCCTGTGTTCTGCCATCCCATTAATAAAAAACCAAGCATATTATACTGGTCTATTCTGGATGAACCAGAAACAAAAGTTCCCCAAATTTGAGCCCCAGAATTTGTTCTTTGTTTTGGAGGAAGATAATCATCATAATCCTGGGCATACATAATAGTCGCAAGTCCTATCTGTTTTAAATTATTCATACATACAGTCCTTCTTGCATTTTCTCTTGCTCTACTTAAAGCAGGTAAAAGCATCGCAGCCAAAATCGCTATTATCGCAACCACAACAAGCAATTCTATCAGGGTAAAACCTGCCTTTTTTAAAAATACTTTTTTCATATTTCACCCCCCCCTATTTAATTTTATCCCATAATAATTTTCATTTTAGTAAATAATTCCTTCCAATTTCTCTTTTAAATATCAACTTTAACTTTCATATATACTTTATCTCAAAACCAAGAATTTGTCAATAGAAGTAAAAACAATTTATAGACAATGGATTTAAAAATTTATAAAAAAGTACCCAAAATTTTGATTTTAACAAAAATCCTTTTATGTTAATATAGTTATATAAAATTTGGAGTAAGAAATTAAAATGAAGAGAAAATTAGAAGAGACAACGATTCTTTTTATCAGTACAGTTAAATGGAGTTTTTTAGCAACAATAGTTGGGATAGGTGTTGGAATATCAACAACTATATTTCTAAAGGTATTAAATTTAAGTATATATCTGACGAACCGCTATTCTTATTACTATTTTTTTTTGCCTATTGCGTTTTTCATAAGTGCTTTTATCATTCAATATTTAGCACCTGAAGCAGAAGGACATGGAACAGAAAAGGTTATTGAAGCAATACATAAATATTCCGGTAAAATAAACCCTTTGGTTATTCCTGTGAAACTTATTGCATCAGTTATAACAATTGCTTTTGGTGGTTCTGCCGGAAAAGAAGGACCATGTGCTCAAATAGGTGCAGGAGTTTCATCTGTTTTTGCTGATATATTAAAGTTTGATGATGCTGACCGTAAAAAACTAGTTATATGTGGTATAAGTGCTGGTTTTTCATCTGTTTTTGGAACACCATTAGCAGGTGCTATCTTTGGCATTGAAGTCCTTTTTATAGGAACTCTTTTATATGATGCCCTTTTACCATCCTTTATTGCAGGTATTGTAAGTTATCATACCTCTTTGAAACTTGGAATTACATATTTTTACCATCCTTTAAAGTTTAATACTGTTTTAAGTGAAACTTTCTTAATAAAGGTTATTATTTCTGGAATTTTTTTTGGATTTGTTTCTTTCCTTCTTATTGAAACGATGAGATTATTCAAAAACTTATCTTATAGGATACATTTATGGAAGCCATTGAAGGGTTTAATCGGTGGCTTTATTTTAATTATTTTAACTTTTATATTTTCAACACAATATCTCGGACTAGGTTTTGAAATAATCAAGTCAGCCATTGAAGGGAAAGAAGTTCTTCCGTTTGCATTCATCCTAAAAATTATCTTTACCTCAATTACTCTAAACTTTGGTGGAAGCGGTGGAGTGATAACTCCAATATTTTTTATAGGAGCAACTTCTGGAAGTGCATTTACAAATTTAATAGGTCTTGATAAAACAACACTTTCTTCAATTGGTCTTGTTAGCATTCTTTCCGGAGCAACAAATACACCTATTGCTTCAAGTATTATGGCTATAGAACTTTTTGGTCCAGATATTGCTCCCTATGCTGCACTATCATGTATTATCAGTTTTTTAATAACCGGTCATAGAAGTATTTATCCATCTCAAATACTTGGTTTCAGAAAATCCCCATCTATACAGGTTGAAATTGGTAAGGAAGTGGAAGAAATAAAACCACATGTTCAACGAAGAAAAAAAAGTTTAATGAATATAATTTTTACAGTTAAAAGAATAATTAAAGAAAAAATTTCTAAAGATAAAAAATGAAGCTGAATTGTGCAATCACTTGACAAATTAAAATATTGAGGGTATCCTTTTAAGAAAGGGAAAAAATAGAGAATGGTGAATATAGAGTTTTTAAAAAATATTTACAAAAATGAAAAAAAATGTATTTATCTCTTCTTGCTTTTTTCAATTTCAATTTTCAGTGAAAATTATATTTCAAACTTAAGGGAAATACCTGTAAAAAAGCCATTCTGCCTTGCAAGACCAATCAAAGAAAAACAGATATCAATAAAAATTTATCTTGATAGATTTATTTATTTGGACACAGATAAAGACGGACAAGCACTTATTGTCATTAATCCTCCGAATTTACTTTATGATGGTAAATTAAAAAACTATATAATTCAAGTTTATAAAGAAGGGGATAAAAATAGTCCTCTTGAAATAGAAATAAAAAATTCAGACCATTTTGGATTTGATATAAACATACCTTTATTTCCAATAGGAGAAACAAATATAAAGGTAAAATTACTTGATGATAAAAGAAAAGAAATATGTGAGACAGATGTAAAAATTATAAAAGAGAAGAATGAAAATAAAATAGAAAAATATGCAGAAATACCTTTAATTTTAACAGAAGGAGAGGATTTTGGGGATGAAAAAAATATACCAATATCAACAGGAATTCCTTTGCCTGATGGACTTCTTGAAAATAAATGGAACATTAAACTTTTTGAAAATGGAAAGGAAATTCCTGTCCAAACAAGTGTAAGGAGTAAATGGAGTAAAAATGGTTGTATAAAGTGGCTTGGGATTGATTTTCTTGCAAATTATAATGATGGAGTTCCTTCAAATTATTTAATTAAAGTGGGAGAAAAAAGTAGTTTTAATTTATTAGATGAGGTAAAAGTTAATGAAAATGATGAAATAATTGAAGTTGAAAATGGAATATTAAAATTTAAGGTTTCAAAAAAGAGATTTCATCTTTTTGAAGAGGTTTGGGTTGATAAGAATAAAAATAGAAAATATGAGGAGGATGAAATATTTATAAAAAGTGAAGATACTGATGGTCCTTATTGGATTGATGAAAAAGAAAAAATATATAGAATGTGTCTTGATGGTGATGTGAAAGTTAAGATAGAAGAAAAAGGTCCATTGAAAACAGTTATAAGGGCAGATGGATGGGCAATTAGTAATGATGGAGAAAAAGCAGGGAAATTTGTAACAAGAATTATTGTATTTTCTGGTCAGTCAGAAATTCAGGTAAACAACACATTCATAATAACATGGGATACACTTGAAGAAGGGAAAAGGATAAGAGACATAGGAATAACAACGAGTTATAAAAATTTAGGGAATAATTTAAAATCAATACCTCATGAATGGTGGAGAGAAGGTTTTGAAATTCCTGAAAATAGAAGTATTTATTTTCTTGCAGATAGATGGAACAGTTTTTATATAAAGGATAGTAAGGATGAAAAGGTTTTACAAAGTTTTTTTGGAACATTTACTTATAGTGAGAGTTTATATGGGAAAAATTATTTTAATTGGTTTGGAGTGATGGGAGAAAATGGAGGAATAGGAATATCACAGAGACATTTATTCCAGTTATTTCCTAAAGAAATAGAGATAAATAGAAAATCAATTATATGGCATGCCTGGCCTTATCATTCAACTGAGATGATAAAAAGTGGTCTTGATATAGGTGATTATGTGAATTTAAGATTTCTTCATCAGGGGAAATTACTTGATTTTCAGATACCGGAGGAATATTTTAAAGCAATGAATTTATTTAAAAGTTTAACACCTGATAGAAATTGGAGATGGGGAGGAGAAAAAAGGAAAGGATATGGAACAGGAGTAGCAATAACAGGAGAATTATTATATATTTTTGATGTAAATTCAAAGGAAAAAGGGCAGTACAGTATGTATATGACAAGAAGGGCAAAAATTTTTGAGAAATATCCTCATGCAATATCTAACCCTGAATGGACAAGAAAAACAGAAGTTCTTGAATCAATTGTTGGAATTATTGACCCGAAATATAAACAGATAAAAGAAGGAATATCTTCTGCTTTTGATAGAGTATGTGCAATAATTTCTGATAATAAAGAATATGGACAGTTTATCTGGCCTGATGGACATATCTATTATACTCCTGGTGGAAGTCCACCTGCATTACATAGAGCAAAAGTTGGTTATCATCATGGTTCAAACTTATCACCACTATATCTTTATCTTTCAACAGGAGAATGGAAATATTGGAATTTTTATGAGAGTTTTTCAAGACATTTAATTGACCATGTTTCTGTAAATTATGACCCGTGGAATCCAGAGGCAGATTTAAATCCTGTGTTTCAATGGCCTGGTGCTGTTTATCATTGTGATGGATATGTTCCATGGGGTTCATATCATGAATTATGGGGACATATGGGAGCACAATATAGTTATTTAATCTATTATTATCTTACAGGTGATACAAGGGGTCTTGACCTTGCAAAAGAATGGGTAGAATCAGTTCTTAAAAAATTTCGTGTTACTGATGATTATGATTTTTCAGGTATGATAGATAGAAATCCTGCAAACGGATGGATGGTTGCAACAAACTATTATGCTGATTTACAGGATGAACGACTTTTAAGATTAATATGGGAATTCAGAGATAGATTATTTTCCCAGCCAATGAAATATATGTCTGATGCTCCGCCACCAGCACAATCAGGAAGGTACTGGATGTGGACATATATAAGATACTTCAGGGATAAATTACCCTTAAAACTTCTTTCAGAATGGGTTGATGAATTTACAAGAAGTGGTCCAAATACCCCTGGATATAGTTGGCCCATTAAAGCAATTGATAAAGACGGAAAACAACTTAAAGCAATATGGTGCCATGAAGGTTCTTCAAGAGAAGTTGATTTAACAATTGCAGGACCAATGTATGGAAGTTATAGCCCTTACTTCATAGATACCTCATTATATACTAAAAATGATGCCTATATTAAATGGTACTGGTTTGAAACTATTGGACTTTCTTCTTTAAGACAATGGGCACATGGTCATCCTTCTCCATTCTATTCACTTCAATGGTTCAGTGATGATATTTTAAGATACATGCCACTTATTCCAGTTATGAAAGATTTAAAATTACCTGAAGTTCCATGTTTATTTCCTTTTACTGCTGAGGATTGGGAAAAAGTTACCACTGTAATTAAAGAAGATGAGGATAGAGAGTTTAATTTGAATTTCTGGGGTTATGTTCCTGAAAAAATGAAAACACCACTTAAATTTCAGGTTATAGACCCTGAAATGAAAGTAATAATTGAAGGAGAGATACCAAAAGGAGTGATAATGCCTGATAAACCATTTAAAGTGAAAATACCAAAGGATAACAAAACTGGAGAATATATCTTAAAGTTTATAGGAGGAAAAGAGTGGTATGGTATTATGTTGAACTGTCCTATAAGTGACCTTCCTAAAGAAGTTTATATTATTTCAGATAATTCCCGTGTCCTTACAGCAACAAGATATTATACACAAACAGAAAAAAATCAAACAGAAATTATTTTAACACTTACTGGAAACTCACTTTTCAGACTGGAAACATCTTCTGGAGATAAAATAAGGACTGAGTATGAACAGAAAAGATATATTTTAAATATTGAACCAGAAAAAGGATATAAATTGAGTTTCTGTAGAAAAGGGGTTACTTCAAGTGGATATGGAGGATTTATAAATTCAAGTGGTAAAGATATAATTCTTTCTTTTGACCAGTCATACTGGTTTTATCCTGAAATATTAAAAAAATTAAAGAAAGGAGGTGAAAAAAGATGAAAAGGGAAGGGTTTACCCTTATAGAATTGCTTGTTGTAGTTGCGATAATTGCGATTCTTGCAGCGATGTTACTCCCGGCACTTTCAAGAGCAAGAGAGCAGGCAAGAAGAGTTACCTGTATGAACAACTTAAGACAGATAGGACTTGCAATTATAATGTATGCGAATGACAATGATGATTTTCTTCCTCTTAATCTTTCTCCTCATGGATACTGGTTATGGGATGGACAGATAGGAAATACATATACTGCACTGGGTGTTCTTCTTCAAGGATGGAGACAGAAAAAAAAAGGGACTTTATTTAGATAGTCCCCAGTTTCTTTACTGCCCTTCTCCCTGGCCTGGAAGTGGTAAAGGATGGAAGGATAGAGGAAGTTTGAGTCATATAATAAGTAATTTTGAAAAACCAGGGGCAAGGGCATTCTGTCATTATACTTATAATACATATGTTAATTCAAGGATTTCATGGTGGGGTCTAGGGTGGGTAAATCCACCTACAAAGCCACCTGTGCCGAAAGAGATATGGGATAAGGCCAAACTACATAAAGCAGTAAAAATAAGAGCAATAGCAGTTGCTGATTATTTTTATTTACCTGCTGCTGACCCATCAACATATTATGCAGGGTTTAATCATGGGGGTAGAGATAATGATTGGTATCCAGATGGTTTTAATATACTCAGTTTTGATGGAGCAGTTAAATGGGTAAATGATTCAGGACATAAAATTGCTGATGAATTATGCGAATATTATAATTGGAAGACAAATGGGCATCCCAATTCGTATTTCTGGTCTCATACTTTTGATGAATTAAAATAAGATATTATGGGGTGAAAAAAGATGAAAAGGAAAGGGTTTTACTATCTTTATGCAAATCAACTCCGATATAATTTATTTTTCCTTCTTTTCCATCCGCCACACAACTTGGCGGATGATTACATATAGATTAAATTTTACAGGAGGTGCATTATGAAGAAAAAATTTTCAAAACCACATGGCTTCACCCTTATAGAGTTGCTTGTTGTAGTTGCGATAATTGCGATTCTTGCTGGAATGTTATTACCTGCATTAAACAGAGCAAGAGAAAAAGCAAGGCAGACAGTATGTTTGAATAATTTAAAACAACTTGGACTTGCAACACATATGTATGCACAGGATTATGATGGATATTTACCACCACAGGGATGGAGAGGTATAGACCATGAAAGTGATTATACATGGCAAATATGGACATATTCTTCAGCACTTGGAAAAGGAGGATATGTTGGTCCTGGTTATTTTTTAATTGGTTACAAAAGCAATGGAAGTGGAAAAGGAATGTATATATCTGATATTTCTTTTTTTTATTGTCCAAGTTGTACAAAATGTGGTTACTGGTCGGGTCATTTGAAACTATCAATAATGAAATCAAGATGGGAAGCACCTAATACTGATGGTTGTAGAATTCCCTATGGATGGAACCACAATGATGATATTTATAAACACACATGGTCAAGTTCAAAAGCATATGGAAGACTGGATAAAGCAACAAAACTTGGATATGTCTGGATGGCTGACCTATACTGGGCTCCTTCTGTTCCTGTGACACCTGGAATAAGACCATCTCTTGGAAATCATCTTGATAATAATTATTTACCGCTTGGATTTAATGTTTTATTTTTTGATGGTTCAGCAAGATGGATACCAGATTCAGGACACAGAATTGCAAATACAGGTGGAAATTACAGAACAGACCCGAGTTTATGTAAATTCTGGTGGGAAGTAACTCAAAATACAAGATAAAACGGTAGGTGAAAAAAGATGAAAAGGAAAGGTTTTACCCTTATAGAGTTGCTTGTTGTAGTTGCTATAATAAGTATTCTTGCTGGAATGTTATTACCTGCATTAAACAGAGCAAGAGAAAATGCAAGGCAGACAGTATGTTTGAATAATTTAAAACAACTTGGACTTGCAACACATATGTATGCAAATGATTTTGATGGATATTTACCACCTGGAACTGGAATAGTCAATTATGGTGATGGAAGTGGAACAACATATGATATATGGGAAGCAAGAATTACATCAGGAACAGGATACTCTCCTGGAGCAATTTATAGAGGTCCTGGATATTTTTTTATGGGATGGAAAAAAACAGGTAAAGGTCTATATCTTTCAGACCCAAAAATAATAATCTGTCCAAGTAGTACAAGGTCAGGAAATGGTAAAAGTGTTGCAAAGATAAGTTATATAAAAGATAAATTTGAAAATCCAAATGGAGACCTAAGTTGTATAATTGTTTATGTATGGAATCACAGTCCTATGATTTATGAACATTCATGGGATAAATCTTCTCCAATAAAGGGAAAACTTGATAAAGCAGTAAAATATGGATATATATGGATGTCTGATGCTTATACTCCTCCAACATGGCCACCAACTCCCGGAATCAGACCATGGGATGGAAACCATCTTGATAAGGACTATATACCAATAGGATTTAATGTTTTATTTTTTGATGGGTCTGCTAAATGGATACCAGGAGCAAAAATTTTTGAGAAATTAAGAGGATATGGAAATGGTGGTAATACAAATCATGGATGTGATTTCTGGAAACTTACATGGAAAGATTTGATATATTAAAAGGAGAAAGGAATGAAAAAATTGTTTTTTATATTTTTTCTGCTTTTTGAAATATCTTTTTCAGAAGAATTACATCTTTCCAGTGAAGGATTTTATTTTTATGAGAAAGAAGATAAAGAATGGCATATAAATTTTAAGGGTAAAATTCCTTCTTTTTGTGGTTTTTATTTTATTCTTTTTGATACGAAAGGAAATATTTTTTATTCTGGAGCAATTCCTTCATCTGATTATTCAGAAAAATCATATACTATAAAAATTCCAAAAGACAATATTGCTGGTTTTTATAAGGGTGTTATAGTTGGAGAAGAAGCGGTTTTTGATTCTTTGAGTTTACCTTTAAGTGACCTTGAATATGAAGTTTATGGTGGAGATTATTTTGCAACTCATTATAAAGGGAGATTATATTTTCAGGTTGATAGTGATGATATATATATTCTTGGTGCTTATAAAGGGAATTTAAAAATTTTAAATGAAAAAGAAGAAGTAATTGCTGATACAAGAATAACAAAAAAACAGGAAAAATATGATAATCTGACAGAATTCAATGGGAAAAAGGGTATAACATATATTTTAGAAAAGGAATGCAGGTATTTCAGAATAAAAAATAACAAAAAAATTTTTTTGAGTAATGACCCTAAAAAACTTTTTATACCAGACCCTGAACTTGATAAGATTGAATGGTGGAAATTGCCTTTAAAAAAGGAGACAAGATGAAAAGATTTATTATGTTTTTCTTTGTTTTATGTTTTTTCATTTTTGGTGCAGAGTTTAAGTCAAAAATTTATTATCTTGAATGGGAACAGATAAGTAAAGAATTGAAATTTAATCTTTGTCTTGAAAAGGAAGAATTTTCAAATCTGGATGGAGAAGGAAGAATTGTTTTTGGGATAGAAAAAGGAAATACAATAAATTCTTTAAATGAACTAACATTGGGTATTAGAATTACAACACTTGATGAAGGAAAATTAATATTTGAAAAAGAGATACCTGTTGAAAAAGGGATAGTAGTGATGGATTTTGACCTTGATAGTTTAGAGCCAAATGAATACCAGATACAGGCAGAAATTAAAAAAGGAAATAATATTCTGAAAAAAGAGGAAAAAATTTTTAGATATGTAAAAGAAAAACCACCTTTAAATAAAGGTAAAATTCCTTTAATTTTTTCAACAGATATTCCATTAAAAAATGATACTTTTCCTGTTTCTTTTGGTATTCCATTTCCAAAAGGTGCTTTGTATGATGAGAAAAATGTTAGAATTGTTGATAAAAATGGTAAAGAAGTTCCATCTCAAAAATTTGTTCGTTCAAGATGGGGTTTTTCCAATAAATCAAGTATAAGATTTCTTGGGATAGATTTTCAGACAGAAGGAGTTAAATCTAACTGGCAGAATAAAAATGAAGTTAATTATTATGTTGAATTTGGACCTACAATCAATTATGATACAAAGAGTGGAATTAAAATAGAAGAAACAGAAAATGAATATATTGTAGATAATGGAGCAATTAAGTTTACAATTAAGAAAAAAGGATGGAATTTAATAGATAGTGTAATTTCAGGTGGAAAGGAGATATTTAAAAATAAAAAAGAGAATGGATTTTATTTAATTGACCATGAAGGAAGTATATACAGAGCCAGTAATGATAGTGAAGTTAAAGTTGAAATTGAAGAAAAAGGAGATATAAAAACAGTATTTAGAATAGAGGGTTGGTATGTAAAGGATAATTCAGAAGGAAAAACTGTCAATTATTCTCTACCAACAGATAAACTCTGTAAATTCATAACAAGGATTGAAGTATATAAAGGGAAACCTTATATAAGGGTTCTACACACAATAATCTTTACATTTGATTCAAATATGGTGAGATTAAGAGATATTGGATTTTCTTTACCTTCTGATTTTAAAAATGCTTTTTTTGGGATTGAAGGAGAACAGGCATTTAAAATAGACAAAAATTCATTAAAAACAGGTTCAATATACTTACTTCAACATCTTCCTGATAAATTTTCTATAGAAACATCAGATGGAAGAATTATTAAAGAAGGAAGACACAGTGAAGGATGGTTTGCAATTGAAAAAGAAAATGGGAATATAATTGGAATTTCAAATAGAGAGACATGGCAAAAATTTCCAAAAGAATTTGAAGTTTTAAATGACAGAGTTAATTTTCATATATGGCCAAGTCATGGAAAGACACATTCTGAAATAAATGAGATTGAGCCGACCGAAATTTATAAACTTTGGTTTTGTCATCAAGGGAAAGAATTGAATTTTGCAATGCCATGGAAATATTATTTTAAAGCAGCAGAAATTTATAATAGTCCATCTACAGGGGTTTATACAGCCCCTGGTCTTGTACTTGCAGGAGTTCATTCAAGTATTCTTGGTGCTGGAATTACAAATGATTTTCTTATAACATTTCTTGAGAATAATATTGAAAAACAGAAAGAGATATCAAATTGTTTCCAGATTCTTCCTCACTGTATACCTGACCCTAAATGGACATGTGATAGTTTAGCAGTTGGATATATAGCGCCTTATTCACCAGAAAAATTCAAATTCATTGAAGATTGTATTGAGAAAATAGTAAAAAGTTATTGGGAATTACAGGACTATACAGGACAATATGGAATGTGGATATATAGAACCTGGCACCATACATCTTATAAAGGAGATAAAACATTTGATTTATACAGGTTTTACAATGCAACACACCATTATGAAGCATTCATGCCATGGTTGCTTTATATAAGGTCAGGAGACCCGTTCTATTTAACTCAGGGAAGAGCAAATACCCGTCTTCTTTCTGATTTAAATATTATACATTATGATGACCCTAATTATAATCACAAAGAATTTCATTTTCACCAAAAAAGAATTATTGGTTCAACAAGACATACAAATGGTTTCTGTCCATGGGGAGGAGACCATGGTTTACTTGCCCATCTTACCTGTTATAATGCTTTAATAGTTGCCTATTATTTTACAGGTGATTTAAGATTAAAAGAAGTTGTAGTTGATGAATGGCAGAAAACAATTGTATCAAATAGAAGTCATCCAGAATTTAATGGTGCAATAAGATTAGAGCCAGGAAGAGACCCTAACAATGCACTTGGTGAACTTATAGACCTTTATCAAATGACATATCATCCTGCTCTACTTATTTATATAGATGATTGTTTAAGGAAATTTCTTGATAATATGTATCACTGGGGAGAAGTTCTTCATAATGTTTTGTTATTTTATAAAAGTGAAAGAGCAAAAAAACAATTACTTGAAGGAGTATCTAACCCAAAATCTGATAAAGTAAATCTCTGGACCACTCATGCACCACATGAAAATTATGCACTCGCTTCAATATTTGAAACTGATAAGGAAAAAAGTAAAGAATATGCTGTAAAATCTTTTTTCAGTTCAAACTTTTATGAATGGAATGGTAAAGGAAATAAAATTAAAAATAAAGAACCTTTTGGTGCTTTCTGTTCAATTCCTGATTTTATTCTTTATGTTCCAAGGGTAATATATGCTCTATCAAAATCAAATATAGAAGACCCCACAAACTGGATTTATTCTCAATCATTACCTGGATGCCCTTCTGGAACTTACTGTATTGTAAAGGAAGAAACTGACAGGAATTTTAACATAATAATAAGAGGAGATATTGGAAAAAAAGAAAGTGGTGGATTCCCTTTAAAAGTTATAGACCCGGAAAAAAAGGTAATTATTGAAACTTTAATAGATAAATCTTATACAAAACTTACTGTTCCAAAAGATGGAAAAACTGGTGAATATTTAATAATTCTTGAGGTGAGAGATGGAAAAGATGATGTATATGTTCCTCTGACAGACCTTGAAAAAGAAGTTTATTATGTTAATTACTGGTTTCAATGTACAGAGACAAAATACTTCACAAAACCAAAAACAGAAGAAAAGGAAATAATTGGTATTAAACCGCATGTCTATTCAGTTTATATAATCTCAAATAAAACGAAAGAAGTAATTGCTTTAACAGAAAAAGGAGAAAAAATAGAAATAGAAATGCCATCTGAAGGGATATGGATTTTAGGAAAAACAAGGTATATGCATCTTAAACAACCACTTATTCTTTCAAATGATGAAAAACACTGGTTTTTGCCTGAAAGTATAAAAGAAATACAGTTTAAGTGGAAAACTACATGGTAATAAAAACAAGAAAGGAGGAAAAGATGGGAAGAAAGATTTTTTTGAGTTTTTTGTTTATTTATTTTTTGATTTATTTTTCAAGTTATTGTAAGTGGGTGATAAATAAAGAGTTATTTCCAGTGTGTCTTGATTTTGGTGATAAAAAAACTCCTGCTGCTGAAAGTTTTATAAAGATTACACAGGAAACAATATATAATGAAAAAACAGGATATGGATGGGAAAAGAAATATAATATCTATCCAACAGGGACAAAAGATTTAACATCTACCCCAAACCAAACAGGTCTTGCATCAACAGAAGAAGCAAATTTAATAATAAATCTTAAAAACGGAATTTATAAAGGAATAATTACACCAGCAGTTGTGGGAAAGGATATAGGAAGATTATACAGATATTCTCTTTTAGGGAATGAAAAAGTGCTTGTTGAAAAAGTAGAATTGCCTGAAAGAACTTTTACAGTAAAAGTAACAGATGGAAAATTAAAATTGACATTTAAACCAAAGGAAAATGGATGGATAGTTCACAGTATTGTTTTGATGCCTATTGAAAATTTTTTAAAAGCACCTGAAGAATTTGAAAAAACTAAAAGATTATTGATTGTTGGAGATGAGGACTGGATATTGAACTTACAAATACCTGAATTAAAATATAAAGAAACACCTTTTCCCTCATTTATGAAAGAGGATATACTTATTTTCAAAAAATCAATTACAGACATTATTACTCCTGTTTATAGGCCAGAAGAGGAAGAAATTTTAAAAAAAATTGAGATGAAAGCGGCTGGAGATGAATATGAATCTTATCAGTTTGGTATTATATCAAAAAAACCACTTCCTCAGTTAAAATTTAAAATATCTGAATTAAAAGGTCCAAAAACAATCCCACCACAGAATATAACAATAAGAACGCAATACTATTTTAATTATAAAAAAAGTCTTACTCCAAAAACACTTGATTTAAGAGAAGAAACAGAATTAATTCCTAATTATACTCAAGGATTCTGGTTAACAGTTTATATTCCTCCTGATACACCTGAAGGGATTTATAAAGGAGAAATAAGTATAAATGGATTAAATATGAAAGAAAAAAAGATTCCAGTTGAATTAACTGTTTTGCCATTTAATCTACCACAATTAAAAAGGCATTTTTATAATATAATGTGGCTTGGTACATATGATACAAAACCAGATTCACCATCACAGGAAATCTGCAAAATGGCAATTCTTGACCAGAAAGCACATGGAATAAATGCTTTTGGATGTGAGTTAAGATATCCTGCATGTAACATATATAAAGAAGGAGATGAAATTAAATTTGATTTAAAACCACTTGAATACAGAATAAATTTTTATAAATCACTTGGAATAAACCTTGATAAAAACGGGAAATTTATATGGTTAATAGGAATTCATCCTCAAAAAACTCTTGCTGAACTTACAGGAACGGATACAAGAATACTTGATAAGTATGTTGTTGAACCACTTTCTTTTACTGACAAATTTCTTGAGGTATACTCACAGATAGTTGCAGCAGTTGAAGAATATGCAAAGAAAAATGATTTACCTGAAATGTATCTTTTCAACATAGATGAACCTTATGGTATATATAAAAATAAGGTTGCATTACAACTTTTAAAAGCAACAAAAAAAGGTGGTGGGCATCCGTGGGTAACTGTAAATGATACTTATTACCAGCCGCTTAAAGAATATTTAGATGTTCCTGTTTTTGCCAATGGATATGCTTCTTACAAAACTTACGAAGAATACAAAAAAATGGGAAAAAAATTCTGGTTTTACAGCGCTGCTCCAAGAGGGTTAAGACCTGTATATGCAAGATATGAAACAGGAATTTACCTTTATAAAGTAGGATTTGAAGGAGCAACATGGTTTGTTTATACATGGAGTTTGGGAAATGCATATAATGGACTTAGCAGTATGTGGAATGCAACTCATCCTGGTTTCTGGGAGTTTGTACCAACAATTTCATGGGAATGTACAAGAGAAGGTATTGATGATGTCAGGTATATGGAATTTCTTGAAGATTTATTGAATAAAAATAAAGAAGAAAAAATTTTTAATGTATTTAATTCATTACTTGATATTGTAGACCCTGATATAAATAACTTTTTACACATAGACCCGATTACAGATGTTCTTGTTGGAAAAGATGCAAGCACATGGAAAAGCAGAGACCTTGATTTAATGAGGGAATTTTTACAAAAATCAACTATAAAACTTTTAAAAGGGAAGGAAGGAATTACTAAAGAAAATAAAGGAAGAAAATTAAAGGATTTGAAAGTAAGTTTTGATAAAGAAGTTAAAGAAGAATTGAAAACAAGAGAAGTTGATTTTTATTCCAGTAAATATATCTGCGAAGCACTCCTAATTGAAAAAAATCTTATAAAAATTGATGGAGAAATGGAAGATTTATGGAAAAATGGATATAAAATTGAAAATTTTGTTAAACTCAATGAACCTGATAACCCTGCTGATGATAAGACAGAAGTTTATATTTTAAGAGATAAAGAAAACCTCTATTTATTTTTCAAATGTTTTACAAACGATATGACAAAAATAAAAGCAACAATTACAGGAGATAAAAGAGATATAAAGGAAATATGGAGAGAAGATGGAATTGAAATTTTCATTGACCCAGGATGTAAATATCTATCATATTATCAACTTATGATAAATGCAAACGGAGCACTTACAGATATGAAAGTTGATATTGGTGAAAAAAAAGAAGATGACCTTGAATGGAACAGTAATGCAGAAGTTAAAACAAAAATATTAAAAGACCTCTGGACAGCAGAAATAAAAATACCTTTTAAATCTCTTGGAAATTACGAAATATATGGAATAAACTTTTGCAGGAATAATACTCAAGAAAAAGGAACTCATACTTTATGGAGTCCAACCAAAAAAGCATCCCTTGGAAATCAGGGATTCGGCGTTCCAGAAAGATTCGGAAAATTACTTCTGGATAAGAAAGAAATATACAGAAAAGTAAAATCAATAAAAGGAGAACTTGTATTTCAACCACTTGGCGTTGAAAATAAAGTTGAATTGGAGATTGATAAAAGTCTGCTTGGAAAAAAAATGGATATAAACATAGTAAATTTCAAGAATGAAAAAGTTTTTGAAAAAAATATCCTGTTAGAAAAAGAAAAAATTGAAATTCCTTTTGTTATCTACCAGGATAATAATGACCCGATTTATTATTTAAAATTTAAATGCGATGACTATATATTTGAAATTCCTTTTAAATTTTTAACAAAAGATATTAATTTTTTTGTTTTCCCGGAAAATGCCTTTTTGATTTATTCTTCTGACGAGAAAGAGACAAAATTGCATGGAAGTATAAAAATAAATAAAGCAGAAATAGTTAAAAATCCTGATGCAAAATTGAAAATTGTATTAGAATATATATCAGGTGGTATCTTAATTGAAAAAAATTTAAAAATGATTTCAAACAATTTTAATATCTGGTTGCCAATTAAAGATTTGGATTCTGGCGGATATATTTTAAAAGTAGAAGTATATATAAATCCAGAAACTGTTTTTAAAAATGAATATAAATTTCTGAAACTTTAAATTAAAAAGGAGGATTTAGATGAAAGTTAATAAGATTAAATGTGAAAATTTTATAGTTTACAGAAAGGAAAATGAATTTTCTGCATGGCCAAGAAATTGTGGAGTTTATAAATATAAAGGAGATGAAATTGTTGTAAATTTTTTTACAAGGACATGTAATTATCAGACAAAAGAAGAAGTTGGTCATGGTTATGAACCCCCTGATAATTCGTCAAGAATAATGCAGATAAGGTCAAAAGATGGTGGAAAAAACTGGAACAATTCAAAAAAAATATTAACTCCAATAAACCTGGGAAAAGGAGAAACAGAGAATATAAATTTTCTATCACCAAAGGAATTCAATTTTAAAAATCCTGATTTTATGCTTATCGCTATCAAAAATAATCTATTTTTTTCTGATGATAGAGGAAAAACTCTTTACGGACCATGCAGATTACCTTCTTTTGGATATGATTTTAACTGGGCAAGACCTGATTATGTGGTCAGAGAAGATGGTGCTTTAATTTTATTTTCTACTGTCAATTGTTCTGATGGAAAAGAAGGAAAACCTATAGCAATAATATCAAAAAATAATGGTTTATCCTGGGAAATCCTTTCTTATATATCATCTGAAAAAAACGACTATATGCAGATAATGCCCTCTGGTATTATCCTTCCTGATGGGAAAATTTTATGTGCTATAAGATGTCAGAGATACAGGCATGGATACAGTTTCTGGTCAGAATGTTATATTTCAGAAGACAGTGGTAGAAGCTGGCAGTTTTTATCAAGAATAAATGATATTGGAAGTCCATGCCATTTATTATTGCTTAAAGATGGAAGAATTCTTGCTACTTATGGATACAGGTCATACCCCTTTGGAATAAGATGTTCAATAAGCGAAGATTATGGAAAAACATGGAAGAATGAATTTATTATAAGAGATGATGGTGGTTCCTGGGATTTAGGTTATCCTGTAAGTATTCAATTAGATAGTGGAAAAATTTTAACTTTCTATTATTTCAATGATAAAAATGACAAAATACAGGTAGATGGTGGAGTTAGATATATAGCAGGTTCTATTTTTGAAATTTAGATTTATTTGTTTTTAACTCCAAAAGAAATTAAGTTTTCTAAACTTATCTTAAGTGCTTCAAATGGGTCACAGGTAGGTCTATCCATTTCAACAAGACAGAATTTAACCTTTGACTTCTTACAGGATTTTATAATCCTTTCCCAGTTTAAATTTCCACTTCCTATAGGTGGCATAACCTGCTGATTTTTTATTATTCCCATATCCTTAAAATGTACCTGACTTACCCTTCCATTATATCTTTCAATCCAGTATGCAGGGTCTCCTCCACCATATGTAACCCAGTAAGTATCTATTTCACCCTCAAGTTCAGGGCAATTATCAAGTAAAATTTCAAGTCCTGTTTTACCATTATATCTCTCAAATTCAATCCCATGGTTGTGGTATCCAAGTATAAGTCCATTTTTTTTAATTTTTTCAATTATTTTATTAAATTCATCCGCAACTTTTAAATATCCATCTTTATTATGTAATTCTCCTGGCAATCCCGGACACATAATACCTTCACATCCAAGAATTTTATGCTCCTCTATTACCTTTTCTGTTTCTTTTATAATCCTTTCATAACCAGTATGAGTTGAAACAGCAACAAGTTCTGTATCATCAAGTATTTTTTTAAGTTCCCTTACATCTTTTGGTTCACTCACAGCAGAAATCTGGACATATTTATAACCCATTTCTCTGATTTTTTTTAATGTATTTACTGTATCTTCAACTGACTTACAATAATCTCTTAATGTATATAATTGAACTCCACATTTCATTTTTTCCTCCTTTTTCGTTCAGAAACTTTAAGAAACATTTTAACACTTAAAATTTCTTTTTCAAATTTTGAAAAATAGAAGATAGATAAAAGCATTTATAAAAGTTACCGGTATCCCCACTCTTGCAAATTCCCAGAAAGTTATTGTTTCTCCATATTTCTTTTCAGCATTTTGGATTATAATAACATTACTTGCAGCACCCAGAATAAATAAATTACCACTTATTGTACTGCCTGAAGCGAGAACCATCATTTCTTTAACACCTGCACCTGACTGAATAAGCAAAGGTAGATAAAGTGCTACAAGTGGAACATTTGATATCAATTGACTTAAAATTATACTGATAATCATTATCATATTGATAGATGTTATATTAATTTTTAGATTTTTTATGATTGATTGAAAGAAACCTGTATTCCAGACACTCGCCATCAATATGAACATTGAAGCAAAAAATATTAAAGTATGCCAGTCAATCTTCTTAACTATTAAAACCCTTTTTTTACTGAAAATTAAAATCGGGAGTGCAGAAATAACAGTAATATGAACAAGTTTTAAGTCAATTTTGCTATCAGTTAAAGAAAGAAAAATTTTAGTGAATATTAAAATAACAAAAATAAAAATAGAAATCCCGGACAAAAAAGCAAGAGAATTATCTTTTATTGTCTCCTGATAGTGATTTAATGAGTTGTTTTTAAAATGTTCCCTGTAAAAAAGTTTTAACAAAAAAAATAAAGCGAAAAGATTGATGATTGTAGGAAAAAATAGATAATGGAAAAATGTAAGAAATGGATTTTTTAGATTTCCTTCTGTTGCAATAAGAAAGTTCTGGGGATTACCAACAGGACTAAAAACACTACCAGTGGTTATGGAAAAAGCAAGAGTAATTAAAAGAAATTTAGCATTTATATTATGCTTTTTTGCAATATGTAATATCACAGGAGTTCCTATTATGGCAAGGGTATCATTCATCAATAGAGCAGAAGAAAAACCAATTCCAAATAGAATTAAAAGTAATAACTGATTTACTGTTTTTGCTTTTCTAAATATTCTGTATGTGATATAGGAAAGACAGCCACTTTCTTCAAGAGCAACTCCAATAACAAACATACTGAATAAAAAGAACATAACTTCCCAGTTTATTGATTTTAAAGCATTAACAAAAGAAATCTGATGTGCAATAAGAACTATTAAACAGCCACCTAACATTGCCTGCCAGATTTGAATTTTTATATTTCCTATCTGTCTTATTGCAATAATTAAAAAAACAAAAAATAAACTTATTATTGAAATCATAGTAATTTGAAAAAGGTATTTTTAGCAGAAAATAAAAATTTAAAAAAATTACTTCTGTTTCTTCTTTCTGAATATTCCGAATAGAGAAAATTTTTTCTTTTCTTTTTTAACTTCTGTTTCTTCTTTTTTTGCTTCAACAGATATTTCTTCTTTTTTCTGTTTTGCTTTTTTTCCAAAAATTCCTCTTTTTTCTTTCTTTTCGGTAATCTCTGGTTTTTCTATTTTTTCTTCTTTTATAACTATTTTCTCTTTTTCATGTTTTTCAATTTCTTCATATTCAGAATATACACCGTATTTTTTTACAAGTTCTATAACATAAGAGTATTGCTGAAAACTTATGGTATTTGGAATAGAATGGTCCGAATGATAGATATAACCACCATTTTTCTTTGCAACTTCAAATTTTCTTTTTATCTCCTCTTCAATTTTTGATGGATCTGGGTCTGCCATCAATCTTACATCTATACCTCCCATAAATGAAAGTTTATCTCCATATTTTTCTTTTAATTCAATTAAATCCATTCCTGCTTTAACTTCAAGTGGCTGTAAACAATCAAGTCCAACTTCAATTAAAATAGGTATAAGTTCTTTAACATTTCCACAGGAATGAAGTAATGTCTTCATACCCTTTGAATGAAAATATTCATAAACAATTTTATCTGCCTCATAATGTGTTTTCATATAGGTATCAGGTGAAAATAAAAGACCATTTCTATATCCCATATCATTAAACATAAAAGCACCATCAAATTTAAAACCATTTCTTATCATCAAGTCAGCCATAACAAGAGTAAGTTCTGCAAGTGTCATAATCATTTCTTTTACCCAATCAGGGTCTTCAACCATTGTAATTAAAAGTTGCTCTGACTTCATATAACCCTGAAGTATATCATATCCATATCCACCACTGAAAACACAGAATTTTCCCTCCTCATAGGCTGCTTTATTTCTTGCAAGTCCAGAAGCCCAGTCAACTCTTGTCCAATCAGGCTTAAGCAATTTTTTGATTTCCTTCCAGTCATCCTTTGTTTTTACAGGCCAGTCAATAATTTCAGGAGTTGTAGAATAATCCCTGTGATTTTTTCTTTTTCCTCCCTGTGGTGTTGTTGTGATTATATACTCCTCATTCTTTTCAATTACTCTTACAGGAAATCTTGGACTTGTATCAGCACCAAAATATTCAAACTCATATCCAAAAAATTCAGCAGGTGTGGTATCCTCGGGTAATCCTTCTTTATGCCATCTTCTAACAGTTGCTCCCCATGGACTATCATGAATTGGAACTCTGTCAGGGATTTGATGATTTAAGGCTCTTAAAATTCTTTCTCTACTTGTCATTTTTTACTCCTTTTAAATTTTTAATCTCAATAATTCTTTTTCTTTCCCCAACATTTTTTATTTTTACATAAATCGTTTTTTTTGGCAAATTTTTTTTTATTCTTTCTGCCCATTCAATTAAAATTATTCCTTTATCAAGATAATCAGTCCAGCCAATATCAAAAAGTTCATCAAAACTTTCAAGACGGTAAAGGTCAAAATGAAAAACAGGAATTTTGCCTTTATACTCATTTACTATTACAAAAGAAGGACTGAAAACACTGTTATGTGAAAATTTTTTTACAATACCTTTTATCATAGTTGTTTTCCCGCTACCAAGTTCTCCAATAAATCCAACAATGTCTCCCTTTTTTAAATACTTTGCTATTTTTTCTCCAAGTTTTATTGTTTCTTTTGAGTTTTTTGTGTAAAATATCATAAAAAGATTTTACTTTTTATTTTTAAAAAGGTAAAATATAAATACCTGTTCCGGACGCGGAGATTAAGAACCCTTGAGCCAACGACCATATATAGGGAGCCAAGTCCGGATGGAGCTGACAGGTTCGCCATGCCTTATGGCGAAAAGTCAAAACTATCCGGGGAGGCACCCACTTTAAAATACGGGTCTCAAAGGGTAAAATCTCTACGCCGGAACGGGTTTTTATTACTTATAAAATATGGTATAATTATAAAATAAAGGGCAGGTGGCCGAGTGGACAATGGCAGCAGACTGTAAATCTGCCGGCTCTACGCCTTCGGAGGTTCGAATCCTTCCCTGCCCAACTAAATGTTCTTTGAAAAACTGAGGATTGAAACAGAAGTAAAAAAAGCATCATAAGTGGAAGGATTCGAAGTGAGGCACGGGTTAAGGAATTGCGACCAAGTGGAGCAATTCCAGTGCCGAGTGGCGACCGTAGCGAGCATTTTTCGAAAGAAAAATATTTCTTAAGCGAACGGAGGCGCCGAATCCTTCCCTGCCCAACTAAATGTTCTTTGAAAAACTTATTCTTTTTTCTAAAATTAAGCGGGGTTGGTTTAATGGTAAAACATCAGCCTTCCAAGCTGAGGATACGGGTTCGATTCCCGTACCCCGCTCTTTTATAAAGGAGATAAAAAATGAAAGTTGATATAAATAAAAAAAGTGAAATAGAGGTTGAATTGTTATGTGAAGCAGAAAAAGTAGAAATTGAAGAAGAAAAAAATAAAATAATTAAGGAAATAAAAAAAGATGCTGAAATTGAAGGTTTTAGAAAAGGGAAAGTGCCTGAAGATATAATTGAAAAAAAATTCAGTGAAACAATCAAAGAAAATATCTTAAAAAATATCATTTCAAAAGCATATTATGAAACCTTAAAGAAAGAAAATTTTATACCTGTGATACAACCTGAAATTTATGATGTTGAATTTACAGAAGAAAAGTTAAAATTTAAAATTGGATTGGAATTAAAACCAGGTGTTAAGATAAAAAAATATAAAGGAATAACTGTTAAGAAAGTTGAACCGAAAGAAGTAAAAGAAGAAGATGTGGAAAATACATTGAAAGAACTTGAAAAAAGACCGGAATTTGCTTCTTCTGTAATTGACCTTGAAAAAAGACAGATGTGGAAAAAAAGAATAAGAGAAGAACTTGAAGAAAGAGAAAAAAATAGTGCCAGAATTGAAGAAGAAAAACAATTATGGAATGACCTTTTCAAAAACGCAGAATTTCCTATTCCAGAAAAACTTGTCGCAAAAAGAGCAAGAGAGTATACTGAATATCACTTAAGGAGAATGAATTTGCAGGGTAAAACAAGAGAGGAAATCGAAAATTATGCTCAACAGATTTTTAAAGCAGTAAAACCATATGCAGAAGAAGAAGTTAAAAAATATTTTATACTTGATAAAATTGCAGAAATTGAAAATGTAGTTGTTGAAGAAAAAGAAGTTGATGAAAGAATAGAAATTTTCAGCAGAAGTATTGGTAAACCATTTGAAGAGGTAAAAAAAGAACTTGAAAAAACAGGAGAAATTGAGAACATAAGAGATGAGATAAAAATTGATAAAGCATACAAAATTGTTAAAAATAATGTGAACTATATTGAAAGAATTGTTATTCCTGGTGAGGAAAATAAGAAATGAAAAATCAACTTATCCCATATGTAATTGAAGTAACAGAAAGAGGCGAAAGGGCTTATGACATTTATTCAAGGTTGCTCAAGGATAGGATAATATTTCTTGGTTCTCCAATAACAGACCATATTGCAAATATAATAATTGCAGAACTTTTATTTTTGCAAAATGAAGACCCGAAAAAGGATATACATTTATATTTAAATACACCGGGAGGTTCTATTACAGCAGGTCTTGCAATATACGATACCATGCAATATGTTTCCTGTGATATATGTACTTACTGTATAGGACAGGCAGCAAGTATGGGAGCGGTTTTACTTGCAGGTGGAACAAAAGGAAAAAGATTTCTCCTTCCTCATAGCAGAGTTTTAATTCATCAGCCATGGGGAGGAGTAGAAGGAACTGTTGTTGATGTAAGTATTCACACAAAAGAAATGATAAGGTTAAGAGAAATAATAAATGAAATTCTTGCACTGCATACAGGACAGCCCATAAAAAAAATCGAAAAAGATACAGAAAGAGATTACTTTATGAATTCAGAGGAAGCAATAAATTATGGCCTTGCAGATAAAATAATTCAATCAACAAAACTTCCAAAATAAAATGGCTATACTTAAAAAAAATGAAATTAAAATAAGAAGAAAAAATGTACCTGCTTTACCTTTGAGAGACCTTATTATTTTCCCTCAGATGGTTGTACCCCTTTTAGTCGGGAGAACAAAATCATTAAACTCAGTTGAAGAAGCAATTGCAAATGAGGGGTATCTTGTAGTAGTTTTTCAAAAAGACCCACAGATAGAAGACCCTGTTTTTGATGATATTTATTCAACAGGTGTTCTCACTAAAATTGTGCAGAGTTTAAAGGAATCAACAGGAGTAATGAAAATTCTTGTTGAAGTTCTTGAAAGAGTAAAAATCAATGATTTTACAACAACAAAAAATTATTTTTCTGTGAATTTTGATTATATAAAGGAAGAAACAGAAACAGATACAGAAGTTGAAGCAATGACAAGACTTACTCTGGAACTTCTGGAAAAATACTTGAATTTTAATATATCTGTACCGAAAGAATTATATAACACAATTACAACACTTGAAAATCCTTCAAAAATATGTGATACAATAGCGGGTTATTTACCCTTAAAAATTAAAGATAAGATAAAAATTCTTGAAACAATACCGATTAAAGATAGATTGAGTACATTAATTGATATATTAAATAAAGAGATTGAAGTTCTTGATGTTCAGAAAAAAATTCAGGATAAAGTCATAAAAAAAATTGAAGATACACAGAGACAATACATTCTGACAGAACAATTAAAACAGATACAAAAAGAACTTGGGAAAGAAGAAGAAACACCGGAAATTGCTGAATTGAAGGAAAAAATTAAAAAGGCTAATATGCCGAAAAATGTTGAAGAAAAAGCAATTGAAGAACTGAACCGTCTCTCAAAGATGATGCCATTATCTCCTGAAGCAACTGTTTCAAGAACTTATATTGAATGGCTATGCAGTTTACCATGGTCTGTTTCCACACAGGATAACCTTGACATAAAACATGCTCAAAAAATTCTTGATGAAGACCATTACGGACTTGAAAAAGTTAAAGAGAGAATTCTTGAATATCTTGCAGTAAGAAGTAGAACTGAATCTTTAAGAGGTCCAATACTCTGTTTTGTAGGTCCTCCCGGAGTTGGAAAAACATCTCTTGGAAAGTCAATTGCCAGAGCCCTTGGAAGAAAATTTGTGAGGATATCTCTTGGAGGGATAAGGGATGAAGCAGAAATTAGAGGACACAGAAGAACATATATTGGTTCATTACCCGGAAGAATAATTCAATCAATGAGAAAAGCAGGCGTTAATAACCCTGTTTTTTTACTTGATGAAATTGATAAACTAGGAAAGGACTTTAGAGGGGACCCTGCAAGTGCATTACTTGAAGTACTTGACCCTGAACAGAACAAAAATTTTTCAGACCATTATCTTGAAGTTGAGTTTGACCTTTCAAAAGTTTTATTCATAACAACTGCAAATACAGAGTTTACTATTCCCCCTCCTTTGCTTGACAGAATGGAAGTTATATCTTTACCCGGATATACTATATGGGAGAAAAAAGAAATTGCAAGACATTTTTTAATTCCAAGACAGATGAAGGAACACGGACTTACTGAAAAAAATATAAAATTTTCAGATGAAGCAATATTTAAAATTATAAAAAACTATACAAGAGAAGCAGGAGTCAGAAATCTTGAAAGAGAGATAGCAAATATCTGCAGAAAAGTAACAAAAAAGATTGTAGAGACAGGAAAAGAAAGTTCTTATATTATAACTTCCAAAAATATAGAAAAATATCTTGGCCCTGAGAAATTCTCATCTCTTGAAATAGAAAAAGAAAACAAAATAGGAGTTGCAACTGGAATGGCATGGACTGAATATGGAGGAGAAATAATATTTACAGAAGTTTTAACAATGAAGGGAAAAGGAGATTTAATTCTAACAGGACAACTTGGAGATGTTATGAAAGAATCCGCCCGTGCTGCTTTAAGTTATGTTCGTGCCCATGCAGAGGAATTCGGAATAAACCCTGATTTCTATAAGGAACTTGACATTCATATTCATGTTCCAGAAGGCGCAATACCAAAAGACGGCCCATCAGCAGGAGTTACAATTATAACAGCACTTGTTTCCTGTTTAACAGGAAGACCTGTTGATTCAAATCTGGCAATGACCGGTGAAATAACATTACAGGGAAAAGTTTTAAAAATTGGAGGACTGAAAGCAAAAATACTGGCAGCACAAAGAGCAGGAATTAAAAGAGTGATAATTCCTAAAGAAAACGATAAAGACCTTATTGAAATTCCAAAAAAGGTTAAAGAAAGTATTGAAATTATTGAAGTTGAAGATGTAAAAGAAGTTTTAAAAAATGCTTTAATTTAAAAAGAGGAGGTAAAATGAAAAAGCATAAACTTTTTACACCAGGACCAACAAGTATTCCTGAAGATGTCTTACTTGAAATGGCAAAACCAATAATACATCACAGAACAGAAGAATTTTTAAATATTGCAAAAGAGGTTTTTGAAGGACTTAAATATTTATTTCAGACAAAAAATGATGTTTTAATTTTATCTTCATCTGGAACAGGAGCAATGGAAGCAAGTGTTGTAAATCTATTCTCAAAAGGAGAAAAAATAATAGTTATAAATGGTGGAAAATTTGGAGAAAGGTTTGTTGAAATAGGGAAATCTTATGGACTTAATGTTGTTGATGTAAAGGTTGAATGGGGGAAAACATTCAAAAAAGAAGAACTTGAAAAAATCATAGAAGAAAATAAAGATGCTAAAGGAGTTTTTGCCAATTTGTGTGAAACATCAACTGCAACTCATTTTGATGTAAAAGGTTATGGTGAAATTGTTTCAAAATATCCGGATATAATACTTGTAGTTGATGCAATAAGTTCTCTTGGTGCTGTTCCATGTTATATGGACGACTGGAAAATAGATTGTCTTCTAACTGGCTCACAGAAGGCCTTTATGCTTCCACCCGGACTTGCTTTCATTTCTTTAAGTGAAAAAGCATGGACAAAAACCCAAAACTCAAATCTTCCAAAATATTATTTTGACCTTAAAAAATATAAAAAGACACTTGAAAAATATGATTTTCCATTTACGATACCTGTTTCTTTAATAGTTGGATTAAGAAAATCAATAGAAATAATTAAAGGATATGGAATTGAAAAAATATGGGAAGAACACAAAAAAAGAGCAGAAAGTACAAGACAGGCAATTTTATCTATGGGATTAAAACTCCTTTCTTCATATCCCTCAGATGCTGTTACAGGAGTATTACTTCCAGAAAGTGTAAATGGAGATGAACTCATAAAATTTGTCAGAAAAAATTATGGTATTTCAATTGCTCCGGGTCAGGATAAACTTAAAGGTAAAATTGTAAGAATTTCCCACCTTGGATGGCAGGATGAATTTGATGTTATAACAGGGATAACTGCTCTTGGAATTGGACTTGAGAAACTCGGGTATAAAGTTGATATTGGAAAAGGAATAGAGAAAGCAAAAGAAATATTGTTTTCCTGAATAAAATGAATCTTAATGAAATCCTTATAAATAAACTGACGAAAAATAGAGAAGTTTCAAGGGAATATTTTGGTTATCTTGAGGGATGGGTAAGTATTTTGGGTAATATTTTTCTTTTTATAATAAAGTTTTTTTTGGAATTGTTTTAAAAAGTATTTCTTTAATAACAGAAGCATTCCATTCTCTATCTGATGTTTTAACTTCCATAGTTGTAATTATTGGTTTTAAATTGAGCAGAAAACCACCTGATAAAAAACATCCATTTGGGCATGGAAGGATTGAAAAAATTGCAACTTTAGTTATATCTTTTCTTTTACTTTTTGCCTGTTTTGACCTTGCTAAAATTTCTATTTTAAGGATTAAAAATCCTCAGAAAATTCAACCGGGAATTTTTATAATAATTTTTATGTTTCTTTCAGGATTTTTCAAAGAATGGATGACAAAATTTTCTTTTTCACTCGGTAAAAAAATAAACTCAGATGTTCTGATAGCAGATGGATGGCACCACAGATTGGATGGAATTGCTTCTTTTGTTGTTGGAATAGGTTTGGTATTTATGAAGTTTGGATTTTATCATCTGGATGGAATTTTTGGAATTTTTGTTGTTTGTCTATTATTATGGGTTGCTTTTGATTTAATTAAAAAAACTTCAAGTTTTCTCATTGGAGAAGCACCTGATAGAGAAACAATTGAAAGTATAAAAAAAGTTATCAATGCAAATCCTGATGTTTTAAATTCTCATGACATAAGAGTTCATGACTATGGAAACAAAAAAGTTATATCCTTACATATTGAAGTTAAAAAAAATCTTACTTTGAAACAGGCACACGATATAGCACTCAAAATTCAGGACAGGATAAAAGAGAAGATAGAGAATTCAGATGTTTCAGTTCATATAGACCCTATAGGCGAAAGAGAGGACTAAAAAGGAGAAAACTATGGAAAAAATAATGTTGAATAAGGAATTGTATAAAGATAAGGTGAAAGGATGCTGGATTGGAAAAAATATAGGAGGAACACTTGGAGCACCATTTGAAGGAGAAAAATTTACACATAATTTGAGTTACTACCATAAGGAAAGTATAAAAAGATGGTTAAAAAATGTAAAAGCATGGTGGGAAAAATCAAACTATAAACTTGAAATAAATGCTGAAAACTTTAATTTTGACCAGCCACTTCCAAATGATGACCTTGATTTCCAACTTGTATGGCTTAAAATGCTTGAAGAAAAAGGTGTAAATCCAAAATTAAATGACTTTGCAGAATTCTGGAAAAGATATCTTTACAGGCACTGGTATTCTGAATACAGTTGGTGTCTTTACAATTTAAAAAGAGGATTAAAACCACCAATTTCAGGAGCATTTCAGAATTACTTTATTGATGAAATGGGTTCTCCAATAAGAAGTGAAATATGGGCATGTGTTGCTCCAGGAAATCCACAACTTGCGGCGTTTTTTGCATGGATGGACTCTGCACTTGACCATGCTGGGGGCGAAGGTACATATGGAGAAATGTTCTGGGCTGCTGTTGAAAGTGCTGCTTTTGTTATTGATGACCCATTTACTTTAATTAACATAGGACTTTCTATGATTCCTGTTTCATCTCATATAGGAAGATGTATAAGGGAAGCGGTAAGGTGTTATAAAGAAAAACTTGAATGGGGACAGGCACGTGAAAGGATAGCAACGATTTTCGGGCATCATAATGCCTGTAATGCAATCCCAAATCATGGTTTCATTATAATAGGATGGCTTTATGGAAATGACTTTGGAGACAAATTATGTAAAGCAGTAAATTGTGGTTATGATACAGACTGTACAGGTGCAACTCTGGGTTCTCTTCTTGGTATTTTAAATGGTTTCTCCAAAATACCTGAAGAATGGAAAAAACCTGTCGGTGATTCAATAACACCTGTTCCTTTAACAATTACAGACGGTCTTCCATTAACAATAACAGAATTAACTGAAAGAACTGTTAAAATTGCGGAAAAAATGATAGAGGAAAATTCAGATACTGTTGAATTTGCAGATAAAAAATTTTTACCTGAAAACTCCCTTTCTCTTTTATTTGACAATGAGAAAGTGAGAAATTTACTAACTTTTGATATTCACTCATCTGTTGAAAATATAGGTGATTTAGAAGTTGTCTTTCACTATGGAGGAGAACCGGTGATTTATCCAGAAATTGAAAAACTCTTTGAAATTTCTCTTGGGAAAAATTTTAAACCTGTAAAATTTGAAAATATAGAAATTAAAATTAAAACTCCAAATGACTGGCTTATATCAGATACCAGAAAGGAAAATGAAAGTTTGAAATTTAAGGTATATGCGAAAAAAGTAGAAAAAATAAATGTTATTGAAGTTGAAATAAAAATTAAAAATAAATTAGAAAAATTAAACTTTACAATTCTTGGTCCAGATGGAATTGTAGAAGTTCCAGCATCAACTTCTGCACCAAAAGAATAAACTAAAAAAATTTTAAAAAATGAATTTATGGCCAAGCCAATCGGTCTATTAGTACCCTTCCGCTTAAACCCTTACGGGTCTTACACGCAGGGCCTATCAACCAGGTAGTCTACCTGGGACCTTATCTACCAGATTGCTCTGGTAGAGGGAGACCTAATCTTGGGGCGCGCTTCCCGCTTAGATGCTTTCAGCGGTTATCGCTTACGGACATGACTACCCAGCGATTACTCCTGGCGGAATAGCTGGTACATCAGAGGTCCGCCCAGCCCGGTCCTCTCGTACTAGGGCCAGCTCCCCTTCAAGTCTCCTACGCCTGTGGCAGATAGAAACCGAACTGTCTCACGACGTTCTGAACCCAGCTCACGTACCGCTTTAATGGGCGAACAGACCAACCCTTGGGACCTGCTCCAGCCCCAGGATGCGATGAGCCGACATCGAGGTGCCAAACC
>Ga0116166_1000646_pt1 | contig 32987 bp, 21 predicted proteins | sample AD_JPNMR2_MetaG_FD_89884 | JGI IMG/M metagenome (GOLD analysis project Ga0116166, IMG submission 89884) | Active sludge microbial communities of municipal wastewater-treating anaerobic digesters from Japan - AD_JPNMR2_MetaG | ecosystem: Engineered > Bioreactor > Anaerobic > Digestate | place...
AACAGCTCCATGACCGAGTATCTGGAGTTCTGGCTGCGCACGGCGCGCAAACACACGCGGGGCAAGCTGCTCATCTGCGTCGGTGGGCACGGGTTGCCGCGCGTAGGCGCCGACTTCTCGGCGACGGCACGCCTCGCCGCGCGCTATGGCGCCGGGATCCGGATCACCAACGAGGGCCCCGATTACCGGTGGAACTTCGCGATGACGCGCTGGATCAGCACCGCGGCTCGTTTCTACCGCGCTCCCTTGGGTATCGAGCCGGCTTCATTGCAGGTGGATGCGCGCTCCATCGCGGCACGCGTCTTCAACGCGCGAACCTCCGGCGCGGAAGAGCTCTTCTGCTATCCGTCGAGCTGGACGAACAAGCCGGGCTACCTGAAACTGGCCGAGCACCTTCACTATCTCCGCCGCGATACCCCCGTCACCTCCGTCGCGTTCCGGGTGCCGCGCACGCACCTGATGGCCGTTGGGGAGGTGGATTACCTGGGGCAGATGGCTGTGCTTCGCGAGGCGACCGATTTCGATGCTGTGGACGCCGCCCTGATCCGCGATGACGCGCTGAAGTCGTACCAGCTCCTGATTCTCGGGCAGGGGAATGTCGAGGAAGCGGCGATGCTGGAGCGGATCTGCCGGTGGGTCTACCAGGGGGGCATTCTGGTGCGTCTCGGGCGGGCGCCACTGCGCACAGTGGACCAGCGCGATGATTATGAGCGGTGGTTCCTCCAGAACGGCGGCCAGGAGGCTCGCCTCCCTTCCGGAGCGGTCAGCCGGCGCGTGGGGGGCGGCTACGTCGTGGATGTGCGCGACGTGCCCGAATCGGCAGAGGCGTTCGCGGCGCTCATGGATCAGGTGCTCGTTGACGCGACCCGGATCAGCCGGCGGTTCGTGCGCCCGCCGCGCCTCGTGGGCGCGCCGCGCGGCGTCTATGTCGCCGCCACACGTGGTGACCTGCTCTTCTTGAACACCACCGGGAACCAGGTGGACGCGGAGTACGAGGCGTATGCCCCCGGAGGGATCGTCCGGCGCGGGAGCATCTCGCTTCCCCCGCAGGCGATGCGCTCCGTGGCGTATCCCCGATAGCCCGAAGTATTCACCAGAATACTTTCAAGAGAAGACCCTTGTCTGGTGACACACCGTTGCCGCCACAGGCGCCCGAGGACAGTGCCCACGAACCAGTGCCACGCCTGGCAGAGAGACTTCTTTTCATTATTCTGATGAATAATGCGGGATAGCGCGCTCAGCCCGGCAGGCGATGCCGGGCTGAGACGCGAGACGATTGGGTCCCTGAAACCGGGGCCGGATCACTTCCCTTGCGCCGGGGCGGGCACGAAGAGGTGATCCGCGGAGAGTGTGACCGCGGGGGGCAGCTTCTTGTCGAAGGTAATGAAGGCGCTCCGGTAGCTCTTGTTGGGCACGTCGGAGACCTTCAGCGTCCACTGCCGGCCCGTCTTCCCGCCCGATGGTACGGAAAACGTCACAGATCGCACGAAGGGATCCGTCTCGGTGTCCTTCACCACGGCGCCGTCCGGATCGACAACGGTGAGCTTCACCGCGTTTGTGGAGAAGTGGCACCGCGCCGAGATCGAGAACTCCTCGACGCCCTCGGGCACGTAGAAGCGCACGCTCCCACCCGGGCGCGAGATCTCAAACTGGCTCGCGGTCCACAGCGCCAGCGGCACGGTCGTGCTGACCACCGTGCACCGCCCATAGTAGCCCGCGGTGAGCACCACCGTATGCAGTCCGGATACTCCCGCGCGGAAGCGCAGCGTGGTCTCCTCGCCCGGAGGCAGGGTTCCCTCGCGGAGCACGCGCTTCTCCGGATCGAGAATCGCATACGAGACGCCCCAGATATCGCCGGATTTTGCCTTGTCCGTCTGGAAGCGGATGGCGGCCTCCTCGCCTTCCCGGAGAGACGCCATCAGGTAGTTGCTCCCGATGAGCGGGAGAGGATCGACCGGCATCTCCTTGCCGCGGGCCGCGGCGCTCCGGTCTTCGAGCTGGGGTATAACGAACCGCTCGACGTCATAGCCCGTGTGCCGGTAGCGCACCGGCTCGGGAACGAAGGCGATCGGTTTCCACGACGCGGGATCGGCGCAGAGGCGGTCTATTTCGGCGTTCGCGCGCCGGATCTCGCGCAGGTAGTCCTCGCGCGTGCCGGCGGCCAGGTAGTAATCACCCCGCTGCTGCTCCGGGGGGATGCACAGGGTGTGCACGGTGAAGAGCCAGTAGCCGTTCGTCTTCGCGGCGACGCGCGTCATGTGCGCTGCCAGGTTGGCCGCCGAGTACATGCGCAGGAGCATTCCGCCGCAGTAGTAGGCGTGGATCCCTTGCTTCTCCATCTCCTCGCGCCAGTTGTCCGGAATCTTCTCCGCGCCGCCACCCCCGTAGGTCGCCGTTGCCCACAGGATCATCGGGTGGTCGGGAGTGCCCAGGCCCTGCGCCACGCCGACGAGCATCCAGTTGTGCGGGATGGGGTAGAACCCGAGGAAAAATTCTTTGTGCACGGCGCGGACGGCGTCGCGCATCTTCTCCGCGAGGGCGCGCACGCGCGTCTGGAGGAATGGGTGATACTCCTCGTAAACGCCCTTCTCCTTGAGCCACGCCACGCGCTGGGCGAAGGGAACGGCGCCGGGGTCCGGGAGGGCCTTCGATTTCAGGAACTCGCCGAAGCAGTAGTCGCAGTAGCAGGCGTCGGTGTAGTAGATCTGGCCGCCTTTGTTCGTGTTCTGATAGAGCTCGAAATCGATCAGGATGCCGGAGATCTCGCGCTCTCCATCCATCCCCTGGCGAGCGAGGCGGACCGCCGGCTCGATCATCCGCTGCTGCCAGAACTCCTCGTTGAGAGGGCAGGCGACGGTGCTCTTGTAGCCGTTGCCAAAGACGGCGCAGCGCATCCCGGCCTTCTCCGCGTCGAAGGAGAAGCCGAGGACGCCAAAGAGGCGCATGCCGGCGCGCTTCGCCTCCTTCGCCCACGTATCGAACGTCTCGGCGTTCGCGGTGCTCGTGATGAGCGCGTTCAACCCGTGTTCTTTGAAGAAGCGGAGCTTGTCGGCGCCGTCGCCATAGTAGATCCATCCGGCACGGATCTTCTCGCGCGCGATCCAATCGGGCGCGCGCTCTTCTCCGATTGCTGGCCCGGCCACTCCCGCGCAGAGCGCGAGAAGCCAGAGGCCAGTCAGAATCCGCGATCTCATCAGCGTTCTCCCGATACCCGGCGTCAGCCGGCGGGCGAGTGCCATCCGGACTGCCGGGTAACGCGAGCGCCCGGGGCAGGGCACCAGCGCCTGCCCCGGGCGCCTCCTGAAAGAGCGCTACTGCGCCATCTTCTCGAGCAATGCCAGCACGCGCAGGCGATAGGTATCCGCGCCCGTGTGGTCGGCTTCCACTTTCCAGTCGTAGTTCGACTTGAACTCGCCCAGAACGGCACGCGGCGCCTCCGCCAGGAGCGCCTCTGCCTGAGCCTTCAGGCCGGCATCCTTTGTCTTCTGCGCGGCGTCGCGGAGCATCGAGAGGTACTCATAGTCCTCGATCCCCTCGCGCACTGCCTGCCAGTGAACGCCATCCGTGACATCGTCGATGCCGATGAACGCCGGCGTGTAGGGCGTGCCGGCGGCGGCATACTCGTTCCAGGAGCTGAGTGCTTTCCCGGTATCACCGAAGGCCCAGAAGCCCATGCCCACGGCGCCATGCTGGAAGCAGTGCCAGCTTTGCAGGCGGTGGTAGCGATAGGGGTCGAACAGCTTAGCCGGTCCGGCGCACTGATAGAACCACATCTTCTGCCCGGCGGTGCGGCGCGCCTCGAAGTAGCGCGCGACTTCCGGACCGCCCCGGTAGAAGATCGGGATGTTCGGGCAGACGATATCGCAGAGCGTGATCGCTTCCTGGATCTTCGTCTTGTCAGGCCGCTCCCAGGTGGGATCCTGGAAGAGGGTGATCTCCGGCGCCGCCGCCTTGAAGGCGCGCGCCCAGGCCGCGATGATCTCGTCCTGCGCGTCGGAATGCGGCTCGTCCACCAGGAGGATGCCGAGCTGCTGCGGCTTCATCCCGAGATCGCGCATATGCTGTGCCAGCGCCTTCGCCCACGAGCCAACGCGCCCGGCGAACTCTGGCGTGCCGATCTTCGCGCCCGCGAAGCTGGAGCTCACGCTCGCGAAGACGAAGTAGTTGCGCGCGTTGGGCCAGCGCTTCACCCACTCATCGAAACTCGTGAAGGAGAGAGGCTGCTTGAGTTGGTGCTGCGCGTCGAACGCCGAGGCCTCCGGCCAGGGCAGAACGCCGCGCCGGGCCCACGGCGTATCCACGAAGTGCGACTGCTGGAGGGCAATCGCCGGACCGAGGTTCTTGAGCGTGAGGCCGTACGTCCCGGTCCCGTCGGTGTAGTCCCACATCCCCAGCGAGAGGCGTGGCCGTCCCATCGTGATCTTCGAGACGCGCACGCGCAGCGGCACCGTGATCGGCTGCCCGGCGCCCTCAACTACCAGCGTGCCCTCATACTGGCCCGGCTTCAGGTCGGCCGAACTGATGGTGAGCCAGACGCGCCGGGTGATTCCCGGTGGGATCGGGATCGCGAAAGCGCCACCGGCATACTCGGCATCCGGCAGGGCGGCGGCGATGGGCACGCGGTGCGAGGTGTCGGTCCACGGCACGGCAGAGACGCGCAGCCAGGAAGGCCGGGGCGCACCAGGAAGGCCCGTCACCCGAAGCCTCAACGTCACCGGCTCCTCCGAGGCGTTCGTCAGAAGGAAGTCCTCGGCGCGCACCTCGTTGCCCATCATCTCCATGGCCAGGCGGGGTGCCGCGGGTGCCTTCTCAGGCACCTCATGAGGCGTGAGGAAGTCGTAGCGGTTCTTCTTCCAGGCGAAGACGCGTGGCAGCCCGCGCGTGCTCAGCACGGCCCCGCGCACCGAGAGGATCTGCGTATGCAGCTCGTTGAGGGGGAAGATCGCTCGGAACTGCGCCGGGTCGAAGTCGGGAAGCTGCGGGATGGCGCGTTCCACGGCATCCAGGCGCTCGTTCAGGGCGCGCTTGCGAGCATCCGGCAGAAGCGACGCTTTCAGCGCCTCCCGGGCGGCTGCCAGGTCGGCGGTCAGCCGGAAGATCACCCCCGAGCGTGTCGCGATGCGCTGGGTCAGCGTCTTCATATCCGTCACGATCTCGCCCGCTGGCGCCTTTGCCAGGAGTGACTCGGGACCGCGGTAGACCTCGATCTCGTCGCAGAAGGTGAACCCACCCTGGGGCGCGGTGGCGATGCGCACGTAGCGGCCACGCGTCTGCAGTTCCGCGGTGGCATAGCGGTAAACCGCGTAGCGGTCGGCCGGGGGCAGGCCATTCTTCGTCGACAGGGTGACGAGATCGCCGACGAACCGCCATGTCTCGCCGTCGTCGCTCACCGCGACGAGAATAGAGCTGGGCCAACCCACTCCGGCCACGCCGGCCGCGGTGTTGTAGGAGAGGCCCGCGATCGGCTGCACCTTGCCCAGGTCGATGGTGATCGTCACGGGCGAGACGTTGTTCCAACCGACGGTGCTTTTCTGCACCCAGAAGTAGCCGGCGCTGTATTTCCCATCGGTGAGCTGGATGATATCTTCGTCATCGGTGCAAAGACCGTAGTTGGGCCGGCTCTCGAAGGTCACCTTGCACCCCAGGGCGATATTCTCACCAGGAGGCTTCAGCAGGCCGCCGCCCTGCACAGATTGGCCAGCGGGCACTTCGGAGGGGAGAAGCAGCGCGATGTCGTCGAAAGCGGCGCGGGAGCCCTCGGGTGCCGCCTCATCAGACGCGACGCACACGAGCGTCAGCTTCTCATGAGGGCCGGTGTTGAAGCGGACGCGCACTGGAGTCCACACCGTCACGCGCGTTCCGCCCGCGATGACGACATCCTTGCCATCAGCGCCGCGCAGGCGCACGGAAGGCGCGAGCTTGCCATCGCCCTTGATCGCGGCGGCAAGGACGTAGTCGGTGTTTGGCTTTACCGTGACGACCTGCGAGGGGCCAGCTGCCTTCGCGGGCGCGGGTCCGATGAAACGGATACACCCTGGAGCCTCGCAGCCATCATCGTCCGCGAATCGGAAGCTCGCGTGACCAGGCTTCCACCCGTCGAGCTTGGCCTCAAAATCCAGGCCACCATTCTTCACCCGCTCTTGGGCGAATAGCGAGGATGCCGACGCCATCAGCGCCAGCGTGAGGATTGCCACTGCTTTTCTCATAAGCTACTTCCTATCCATATCGGCCGGCCGGAGGGACCCCAAGGGCCATCCGGCAAGAACGCCGCATGCCTCTGGCAGGGCGTTCCACGGTCCCGCAACCCCGGGCCGACGGTGTGGGCAGGCCCAACGCGTGCTTCCATCAACACCGGACGGGCGCGGAAGCAGCTGCCGAGGAAGCGGTGCCCGTGCAGGTTCCGGATCTGGTCGGAGCCGGCACCGGTACCGTTGTAATAACTTTTTCTGCACGCGGCGCGTCTCTCCTGTAAGGGGCGTTGCGGTGCACTGGGGGCCAGGATGCGAGCGCCGCCTTAGCGGCCGGCGCCCGTTGGCACCTCGTAGACATGCACGCCCAGGGGCTCGAAGCGATCGGTGAGCCGGCCCTCCCGCACGAGCACCGCGCGATCCTCGAAAAGCACCTTCGCTTGCGTGGCGTTGGCGAGCAGGGGAGAGGCGAGCGTCAGTTCACACGCCTTCTCGTCGCGATTGACGGCGATGATCACGCTCCGGTCCGGCAGCTTCCGCTCCCAGAGGTGGATCTCCACGCCCTCGGCGGGCTTCTCCACCCATCTCCGCGCGGGCACCTGCGCTTCCAGCACGGGCCGAAGGTGCCGGATCTGGCGCACGGTCTCCTTCAGAGCGGCCCATGCCTCGGGCACGTGGGCAACCGTGAAAAAGGAGCTTCCTCCCTGGCCCCACCACCACCAGGCCAGGCTACTGCTCCCGTGGGCAATCGCCATGAAGGCGTTGGCGCGCAGCATCGCCGGGCCCGGCTGGAACTTCTCAGGAACCAGGTTAGCCTTCTGCTTCTGGTCGTAGCAGTGGACAATCGACATCTGCGGCGTGTCCGGGCCGATGAGCTCGCTGTGCCTGTCATAGTTGGACGCCACGTGCGCCGTGTTGCCGTAGTCCATGCTCCAGTAGACATCGTAGCTATGGTGATACGCGGGCACCAGGTGGGTCTGGGCCACGGTGACGATCACCGGATGGAGCGGATCGAGCGCCTTGATCAGCTGATAGAGCGCCCGGAGCTGGTCGGGAGGCACATACTGGTGGCCGAGATCCGGCTCGTCAAAGAGGTACCAGGCAAGGAGCGCCGGGTGCCGTCCGAGGGCGCCGACGCGCTCGGCGACGAACTCCTCGTCCCATGCCTGCAACCGGGCGCGGTTGAAGCCGATGAACGCCTGCAGGCCATGCTTCTGCGCCTCATCCAGATACTCCAGGGCACTCTCGTTGCTCCCGGTGCCATCCCAGGCGTAGTTGTGGACGAAGTCGTAGCCTGCCGCGGCCATCTCCGGCATATCCTCGCGGCGCACACCATACATGCCGAGGAGGAAGTGTGGCTTGCCGTCGATGGCGATCCCGCCGCTCTTCAGCCACTCCTTTTTTACCACGCCCGGCATCCGGTTGAAGAACAGCCGGCGTGATGCCCGGTTGCCACGCGCATCGGCCACTTCCACATCGAGCTTGTGCAGTCCCGGCGCCCAATCTCGGTCGGGGACGAACTGGGCTGATGTTGGCCCCACCTTGGCCCTCCGGGTGATGTCGCGCCCATCGAGCACAAGGCGTACGTTCTTCACACCCACATTGTCGGAGTAGCGCACGCTGATTGCCTGCCGGGGCTCGGCAAGGAAAGCGTGGGTCGCCTCGATGACCGGCTCGGTGCAGTCCTGATCCTGCGGCGCCGTTTGCTGGAACTCCCACACGGCGGAGCTGGCGTCGTGGCCGGCGATGCGCACCCGCCAGTAGTACTTGCCGGGCGGCAGGGGCTTCTCCGGCGAAGCCACGGCACGCTGCACGCGGTCGATGGTGACGGTCTTGCCCTCGGGGAAACCGGGATCACTGGAGATCTCCAGGATGGCATCGGCGCGCTCGGCGTAGGACCACTCAAAGCGGGGGGTGTTGTCCGCCACCACCTTCTGGAAGCCGGGCGCCAGCAGGACGACGTGGCGCTGCGTTTCGGTGAGCTTCACGTCATCAAACCAGGCCGTGCCTGTGGCGCGCATGGAGAGGAAGAGGACTGCGTAGGCGGCGCCTTCCGGGGCGCGACACTCCTTCGTTGCTACCCGCTTCCAATCGGTATTGCCGTAGGAGCCGGGGGCATAGGCGCCGGCGGCGAGCCACTTGCCCTCTTTATCGGCCCACTCCAGGATGATTGTGCCGCCCGTAGAGTGCCGGCCTCCCAGCTCCTTGGGCGCCACGCCCTGGGTTTTCACCCACGCCTCAGCGGTGTAGAGCTGCCCAGCGCGAACCGGCACCTGCTGCGTCAGGTAGACCCCGGTGAGATCTTCTTGCTCCTCAGGGATGGTGATCCGGGCGCTCTGCTTCCCGCTCCGCTTCACCTCCGTGTCGAGCGCAGCCCGAGGGCTGCGCGTCCACGACGCGAACGCCTCCTCCTCTTCGAAGCCGGCATTTGGCACGGGCACGGAGCGAGTGACGATGGGAACCTGCGAGAGGACGGCCCGGCGTGCCACCACCTCGTCGGGCTTCGCATCCAGGACCTCAATCTCGACGGCGCGCGTCTCCGACTTCGCCTGGCTCCCATCGGAGCCAATCACCAGGACGAGGTGAAGGCCCTGGCCCTGTTCGCGCCGGTCCTGGAGCAAGGCGCCCTCGGCGCGGATGATGACGGTGCGCTCCGGCTGCTCGAATCGCAGCTCGCGAAAGTTCGACAGCTGGGGGAAGGTGTCGGTCAGGTTGAGGCTGCTGTGCTTGTCATCTACCCGTAGCGAGCAATGGGTTTCCGCGGCGCGCACCGCCTCGGGGACCAGCACGAACGTCCACTCCGTCGGGCCAGGGGCGTGGATCGCTGTCTTCAGCGTGAACGTGAGCTTCGGGCCAGCTGCGGAGACCGCCACGGTAGCCTCCTGGTTGCCGGGGTCGCGCTTCTCCCAGGTTGCGCCCGCCTTGCCGGCGGTGATGCGCGCCCCGCCCATATGGAACCGGCTGCCCTTCCATTGGGGTTGGAACCCGGTCAGGTGTACCCCCTGAACCAGCACCTGGCCGTTGTAGCGAATCTCGCCCGGACCCGTCGGGCCTACGGTGACGTGCCACGGCCCCTCGGCGACGACCTGCGCCGCCTGCGCTGCAGGTGCCATCAAACCCGATAGCAGGAGCAAAATCAGGAGCTTCTTCATCGCCATCCACCTCCACAGGGTGTCGGTTTCCGATCCGCAAATCTTTGCCCGGATCCTTCTTCGCCTCGGTGCTTACCTCCTTGCCGCTTGTGGACGCGAGGGCACATCGATCGCCCGGGGCGTGTCGCCCGTAGACAAATCACCGCGCTGCTTGTGATCGAAGCCCTGTCAGGCTGGGTTAGGTCGCACGCGCGGGCAGCGCACGCCTGTTGACCTGCGCCTGTTGGCACGGATCGTTCACTTGACAAGGGATCCCTTTTCGAGTAGAATCGGGGCAACGACCACCGGGATCAAATCTGTGATCACTACAGAGTCTATCTGGCACCAGATTCGAGAGGGCGATGAGTGTGCGCGTGCGCAGGTAGTTCAAAACTATGCGCATCTTGTGAAGATCACAGTCTCGAAGCTGGTGCCAACGCTGCCACCCAATCTGGATCAGGAAGACCTGATCGGCGCGGGGTACATGGGCCTCATCCGGGCTGTAGATCAGTTTGATCTGGGGCGCGGAGTGAAGTTCGGGACGTATGCCATCTCGCTGATCCGGGGAGCCGTTCTCGATGCCTTGCGCAAAGAGGATTGGGTGCCGCGCTCGACGCGCGAGAAAGCGCGCAACCTCCAGAATCTCTACGCCCAGCTCGAGCGCCGCCTCGGACATCCCGCCACAGATGAGGAGATGGCAGAGGCGCTTGGGCTCGACATTGATGAATTCCATACGCTTCTCTACGAAACGAGCCGCACCAGCCTGGTATCGCTGGATGACTTGCTGACGAATTCCGATAATGACGAGACGCCGCTCTGCGACAGCATGCGTGGCGACTCACCGGACCCTCAAGCGGAGCTCGAGCGCAAAGAGATGTGGCGCGCTCTTTCCTACTCGCTCGATACACTGCCGGAACGCGAGCGCATTGTGGTGTATCTATACTACTTTGAGGGACTCACCCTCAAAGAGATTGGCCGTGAGCTCCAGATCTCGGAATCGCGCGTACACCAACTACACGGACAGGCGGTCCGGCGCCTGGCCCGCCAACTCAACGATCGGCGAGCGCTTTTCACGGCGGAATAGGGAGATATTGGCTATGCGTTGTCGTTGCCGGCTGGCCCTGGTGGCCAGCCTTGCGGTGGTGTCGGTGACGGTGTTTGCGGGCTGCGGCAAGAAGCCCGCCGCCGTAGTCAATGGTAAACGTATTGAGCGCGCGCGCTATGAAGAGCTGTTGGAGCGCACAGCGGGTGCCCCGCTTCTGGTGCAACTCATCTCCGAGGAGCTCATCCTGCAGGAAGCCGAAAAGCAGAAGGTGATGCCGCCCCCCGCAGAGGTGGACCGCCGGCTCGCCGAAGCGAAGAAAGCCAATCCGAGCGCTTTCCAGGGAGGCGCCGAGGATGAGGCGCGCCGCCAGGTGCTGATCATGCTTGCCACGCGCAACCTTGCCTTCAAGGGCCTGAGCGTGCCGGAGAGCGAAGTCAAGGCGACCTTCGAGAAGCACCGGAAGCAGTTCGACCAGCCCGAGGCCGTTGTGGTCCGACGCGCCGTCTTCAAGACCAAGAAGGAGGCCGAAACCGCGCGGCAGACTCTGATGAAGGCGAACGTCGAGTTTGGCGTCATTCTCGGTCAGTCGATTGACCACCAGGAGATCCGCCAGAACGGCGGTGCCCTCCCGGCTCTCATCCGCACGACTCCCGGTGGCCCGATCACGATGATCCTTGGGTCGGACCCGCAGACCGGCGCCGCAATCCAGCGTCCAGCCGACCTCCTCCTTGGCCAGGGAGTTGCCGAAAAGGCGTTCAACCTGCCCGAGAAGACCATCATGGAGGTGCTTCCCTCCCAAAGCCCCAAGGGCTACCAGGTGATCCAGGTTCAGGAACACCGCGAGGCGAAGCGCGGCACGTATGCCGAGTGGCAAGAGCGCATCCGCGAGCAACTGCTCCTGGAGAAGCGCTTCAAGGATGAGAAGATCCCGGAAGGGGTCGATCCGATCACCTACTACCAGGCCAAGCTGGTGAGCGATCTGCGCCGCAAGGCGAATATCGAGATCAACATCGAGCGCTTCAAGGAGCTGCCCAAGCACCCCGAAGCGTGGCCTAATGTGGGAGGTGGCCAATAGTTACTATTGTTGGGCTGGGACCGGGGAGCCTCGGCGGGCTCTCGGTCTCGGCTCTCGAGACGCTCACCCGTGCTCCGCGCGTGCTGTTGCGCACGCGCCAGCACCCGGTGGTGGACGCTCTCGAAGCGAAGGGGATGCGCGCCGAGTCCTACGATTCCCTCTACGAGAGCGCGTGCTCTTTCGATGAGCTGTACCAGCGCATCGCCGGCGCCGTCCTTGAGGAGGCGCGCGCCGGCGATGTGGTCTACGCTGTGCCTGGATCCCCTCTCCTCGGCGAGCGCACGGTGACCCTCCTGGTCGAGCAGTGCGAGGCCGAGGGAATCCCCCTCACGCTGATCCCCTCGGTGAGCTCGCTCGATGCCACGCTCGCCGTGCTGCGCGTGGCTGTTAACACCGCGCTCGAGGTCCTCCATGCCCCGGATGTGGCCCGCTTCCGCCCCGAGGGCATTGCCCCCCTCTTCATCTTCGGGCTCTACGACGTCGCCGTTGCCAGCGAGGTCAAGCTGTCGCTGATGGAGATCTATCCGGATGATTACCCGGTGACCGTGGTGCGTGGCGCCGGGGTGGATGGGCGCAACGAGCAGGAGACGATCCCACTCTACTGCCTCGACCGGGTGAGCGTTGACCATCTGACCAGCCTCTTTGTGCCCGCCATGGAGCGCCGGCCGGCCACATCCTTCGAGCGCCTGGTCGAGGTGATGGCTGCCCTCCGTGCGCCGAACGGGTGCCCGTGGGACCGTGAGCAGACCCACGAGTCACTGAAAAAGTACCTCACAGAAGAGACCTACGAGTTCTTCGATGCCATCGACGATCAAGATGACGAGCGCATGGCGGATGAACTGGGCGATCTCCTCTTGCAGATGGTCTTCCATGCGCGCATCGCCGAGGAGGAGGACCGCTTTGATATCCACGATGCCATCCGCAGCATCGTGGAGAAGCTGATCCGCCGGCACCCCCACGTCTTTGGTGACACCGAGGTTTCTGGCGCCGATGAGGTGCTGGACAACTGGGAGAAGATCAAGGCCGGCGAGCGCCTGACCGCGCATCGGAAATCGCTGCTGGACGCTGTCCCCCGCGCGATGCCCAGCCTCCAGCGTGCGTTCGAGCTGACGCGCCGTGCCGCCAAGGTTGGCTTCGATTGGAAAGAAGCCACCGATGTCCTCGACAAGGTGGGCGAGGAGATGGAGGAAGCCCGCGAGGCGCTTGCAGCCGGGGATCAGGCGGCGGTACGCCACGAGGTTGGCGACCTCCTCTTTGCCCTGGCGAACCTGGCGCGCAAGGCAGGCGTCGATCCGGAGGATGCCCTCCACGCCGCAAACCGTCGCTTTAGCGACCGGTTTCGCTATATCGAGGCCCGGGCGCAAGAGCAGGGCACTTCGCTGGCTGAGATGTCGCTGGAGGAGATGGACCGTCTCTGGAACGAGGCCAAGGCGCGCCTGGACGGCGCATAGCCCCCCGGATCACTGGCAGCCTGCCCGCGCTTCGCTCCCCGGCCTTGGGATTCCAGGGCCTTCGCCTTCTCTCGGGTTCTGCTACCCCCCTTTTGTGCAACGGACTCTGCTGTTCGGGCGATGGCACCAGAGCCCCCTGCGTTCTGGGTATAATGGGAAATGTCGGGCGCTCGCAACCATCCGGGGAGTGAGATCACCCCGCGGTGAAGGTGAGAGAGCAGAGTGGGAGACGCAAGAAGAGGATCAAAGCGAGGCAGGCGCCGTGTGTATCCAGAGGGGGGATCGCGCGGCGTTCGTGCCAATCGCCGCGGGCTCCGGCGACAGACTCCATCCTGGGTAGAGCAGGCCTCGCGCCCGCACCACGTTCTCGCGGCAGAAGAGTTGCTCCGGGCGATCATGGGCGCGGTTTCGACGGGGATCGCGGTCGTGGATGCGCTCACCGGGGAGATCCTGGCGAGCAATGAGCGGATGGCCGAGCTCCTCGGGGGGCCGATCTCTCGCCATATCCGGATGGCGGAGTGGATCGAGGCAAAGGGATTCCACCCCGACGGGCGCCGCTATCTGCCGGAGGAGTGGCCAAGCGCAAGGGCGATGCGCGGCGAGGTGGTGACCGCGGAGGAGATTGCGGTCGAGCGCTCTGATGGCACCTGCGTGGCGCTCTCCATCAGCGCCGTACCTTTCCGAAACCCGCGGGGGCGCGTGTTGGCCGCCGTTCTCGTCGTCGAAGATATCAGCGAGCGCAAGCGGATCGAGGGCGCGCTGCGCCAGGCCAACATGGAGCTGCAGGCTGCCAATCGGGAGCTGGATGCCGTCGCGACGGAGCTGCGCGCGTCGGAGGAGCAGATGCGCGCGCTTTACGAGCAGACTCCCGCCATCGTGGTGTTGAGCCATCTGGACAACGGCCGCTATGTCCGCGTGAATGAGGCGTTTGAGCACGTGCTAGGGTGGTCGCGCGAGGAGGTGGTGGGGCGCACCTCGGTGGAGATGGGGATCTTCGCGCGTCCGGAGGAGCGCGAGCACTACGCGAACCTGGTCCGCGAGCATGGTCGAGTCCGCGACCTGGAAGCGACGCTACACGCGCGCGATGGGAGGGCGCTCACCGCGCTCCTCTCCGGGTCCGCGGTGGAGATCGGGGGCGAGCCCTATCTCATCACCGTGGCGGTGGAGATTACCGAGCGCAAGCGGGCGGAGGCCGCGCTGCGCCGCTACGAATTGATCGCCGCTCACTCCCGAGATATCATCCTCTTCATGCGCCGCGATGACGGCCGCCTCCTGGAGGTGAACACCGCCGCCGTGGATGCCTATGGCTACTCTCGGGAGGAGCTGCTGGGCATGACGGTGCATCAGTTGCGCGCGTCAGGAGCCGAGGAGCCGACCGCTGAACAGATGGCCGAAGCCGATGCCCGCGGGATCCTCTTCGAATCGCTTCACCGGCGTCGCGATGGCAGCACCTTTCCGGTGGAGATCAGCGCCAGAGGCGCCACCATCGACGGCACACGCGTGCTGGTGAGCGTGATCCGCGATGTGACCGAGCGCAAGCGTGCTGAGGAAGCGCTTCGGGAGAGCGAGGCACGCTTCCGCCAGCTGGCCAACGCGATGCCTCAACTGGTATGGACCGCTCGCCCGGATGGCACTGTCGACTACTACAACGAGCGCGTGCGCGAATTCCGAGGCTTCGCTCAGGATGCCGACGGCAACTGGTTGTGGCAGCCTGTCCTCCATCCCGAGGATGTGCAACCGACCGTTGATGCCTGGGAGCACGCGGTGCGCACCGGGACCATCTATCAGATTGCCCATCGAGTCCAGCGGGCCGATGGCACCTACCGCTGGTACCTCAGCCGTGGGGTTCCTGCTCGCGACGAGGAAGGCCGGATCGTGAGGTGGTTCGGTACGGCGACCGATATCGATGACCAGAAGCGTGCCGAGGAGCGAGTCCGCTTCTTGGGAGAGGCCAGCGCAATCCTCGCCTCGTCGCTCGACTCTGAGAAGACGTTGCAGCGCGTGGCGAGGCTGGCTGTGCCCGCGCTCGCTGATTGGGCCGTGTTGGACCTCATCGGGGAAGGGGGCGCCATCCGCCGTGCCGTGGTGGCGCATCGCGAGGGGGTCTCCCCCGAGGAAGTGGCCCGGTTCGAGCGGTTGGCGCCCTCGCCAGAATCGCCGCTGCCGGAGGCCCACGCTTTCCGCACCGGAGAGACCGTCTTCGTGTGCGATTCTCACACGCTTTCGCCGCCCTCATGGCAGGGCGATGAGCAGAACCGCGCGTTACGGGCGCTGGGGGTGCATTCGGTGATCGCAGCGCCCGTGGTCGCGGGGGGGCGCGTTCTAGGGGCGATCACTCTGATGTGGGCAGAGCCGGATCGCCGCCCCGGTCCCGAGGAGCGGTTGCTGGTAGAGGAGCTGGGCCGGCGCGTGGGTGTGGCTCTCGATTACGCCCGCCTTTTCCAATCCGAGCAGAGGGCGCGTGCCGAGGCCCAGGAGGCAAACCAGTCCAAGGATCAATTCGTGGCGATGGTGTCGCACGAATTGCGCAATCCGCTGGCCGCTATCACCGCGGGGATGGACCTGCTGCGCCGTAGCATCCCTCTCGAGGGACGGATCGGGCGAGCGATCGAGATCGTTGGGCGCAATGCCGAACTGCAGGTACGGCTGGTCAATGACCTCCTCGATCTCTCTCGGCTGAATCGCGGGAAGCTTCAACTCCAGCGTACCCCCGTGAACCTGCAGCGGGTGGTTGATGCCGCGGTTCATTCCTATGAAGCGGAAGCAAAGGATGCGGGCGTCGCTCTCACCAGCGATGCTGAGGCAAGCCTGTGGGTGGATGGCGATTTCGACCGGCTGCAGCAGGTGGTGATGAACCTGATTGACAACGCCCTGAAGGTGACGCCTGCCGGTGGCACCGTTCACGTGGCCGCCAAGGCGCACAATGAGCGACATGCGCGCATCACCGTCGAAGATACCGGCGTGGGCATGAGTCAGGAGACGCTCGCCCACCTCTTCACGCTCGCTCATCAGGGAGAGAGCGGTCAGCGGAAGGGCGGGCTGGGTATCGGGCTCACTCTGGTGAAGGGGATCGTGGAGCGCCACGGGGGGCGTGTCTGGGCGGAGAGCGAGGGGCCCAATAAGGGGAGTCGCTTCACCGTGGAGCTTCCTTTGCGCGAATCGCCCCAAGCGCCCGATCTGCCTCCCGCCCGGCTCTCTTCCGAGATGCCGGCTTCGTCTGAGGCGGAATAGGCGCGGGCGCCCATCAGGAGGGCGATCCCGCGCGTCTAAAAATCCTCAAAGCGATGCTCCAGGCGAACACTTGGCCTCGTGCGGATCGCTATTGCCTTTCCTTCAAGGCGGCGTTTGCCTTCGTCGCGGCCTCGGCGAGGGCGGCTTCAGGCGCCTTCTGCCCGGAGACGACCTTATCGAACGCCTCCTCCATGAACTTGCGCACATCCTGCCAGCCGCGAACGTTTGGCTCGCGCACGCCATACTGCGCAACCTCGAAGCACTGCTGCGCCTGCGGATCCTTTTCCCAGTATGCCTTCATCTCAGGGCGATCCGCGACCGAGCGGCGCAGCGGCATGTAGGTGGAGTGCGTGGCCCAATACGCGGTCTGGTTCGGCTCCGCGAGCCAGCGGACGAAGGACCACGCGGCGCGCTGCTTCTCGGGCGTCGTCTTGAAGACGGCGACGTTGGCGCCATACTGCACGGTGACCGGCTTCTCGGGGTTTACCTGCGGGATGACGGTGATCCCCCACGGGAACTTGCCAGCGACGGCCGGGGTGACGAACTCGCGCGCGGTGCTGGAGCCGATGAACATGGCGATGCGCCCGTTGCCGAAATCCGCGGGATACTGCGCCTTGGTGGTGCGCGTGGCGGCACCCTTCTCCACCAGCTCGGCGATCAGCCGGAAGTGATCCTTGCCCGGCTCCGCGTTGAAAAGAACCTGCGCGCCATCTTCGGTGACCAGCTCGCCTCCCCGAGAGAGGATGCACCCGTGGATCGTCGAAGCATCCGCCCAGAGGCCGAAGCCGTAACGGGTCACCTTGCCGCTCGCGTCGCGCTTCGTCGTCTTGATCGCCGCGTCTCGGAACTCATCCCACGTCTTTGGCGGACCTGCGAAGCCGGCTTCCTTGAGCGCCTCCTCGTTGTAATAGAGGACGAGCACGCTCTTGGTGAAGGGGAAGCTCAGGTACTGATTGCCGAACTGCGCGAATCGGTTGCTCTCCAGATAACCGGGAAAGATATCCTGCAGCGCGGTCTGATCAAGGCCGTCCGGACCCTGCATCATCTCATCGAGTGGCTGGACAAGCCCCGCCTTCATATATTCCGCGACCATGCTCTCATAGGCGACCGCCATGTCCGGCGGCCGGCCGGCCGATATGGCCGCCATCGTCTTCTGATAAAGCTGGTCGTAGTTTCCCTGGAAGAGAAGCCGGACCCTTACGCGGCCCTCATTCTCCTCGTTGTAGCGGGCCACCAGATCCTCGAGCGCCTTCGCATTATCCGCGGTCTGGGTGTGCCAGAACTCCACCTCCAGGCCCTGTCCGGTTGAGGCAGGCCCCGATTCCGACTTCCGGCACCCGGCGGCGACCACGGCGAGAACGGCCAGGAACAGACACCAACGCTTCATCTTACTTTACTCCCACGGGGCAACCGGGACTGGCCGGCGCCCACCACCGGAAGTATAGCACAGCGGCCAGGCAGCGTCAACGCAATCCTCCCTCCCGCTGGCGTGCCGGGGGCGATACCGCAGCGAACCACGGATGAGGAGAACGGACGTGGATGGAGAGGGCCGCCTACGGGCGCGGAGCTGGAAGCTCCGCGCTGCTTTTCGGCAAAGCCCTTCGGGCTTCCCCTCCTAGCCTTCGCCGTTCTAAGGCACCCGTGAGTGTAGCCCAATCCAGCCCGGCAGGGCTTCGCTTACAAGCAGCGCGGAGGTTAACTACCGCGCATCGGGTTGCGCGCCACCTTCGAAGCTTCAGATTCCTTGTCTCGTGAATCCCAGCATGCGCAGCGAACCACGGATGAGGAGAACGGACGTGGATGGGAAGGCGCCGCTCCGGCGGTATTCATCCATCCATCTGTGTTCATCCATGGCCATCTGCGGATAACGGTCTGTTCTTCTGCGGATAACGAAAGGCCCGCATGCGTCTGGAGGGGGTGAACTCGCGGGGCTGGGGATGCGTCTGAAAGTGTAGCGCCGCATCACCGGGAATGCCTCATGGATGGCCTCTGCCACCTGTAGGATCCGACGCCTGGATAGAGAAAGAGTGTGGGGACTCCGCCCATCGGGCGCGATGGGGGAGCATCCGTGTGCGGCGGACATGGGTGCGCCGAACTGGCAGAAAGGACAGGGTGACATGAAGCATGCACGACCGCGGTTCCTGGCCTGCCTCCTGGCGTTGGCGACGATCTTTGGCGCGCGGGGGGCGCAGGCTGCCCTGTCGCTAGAGCAGGAAGTGCAGGCCGGGCGGGGGTTCGTCAACGCTTTCATCGAGCAATATGGGGAGAGTGAGGAGCAGGGCTATCGGGAGCTGGCGGAATCGGTGTTGCAGGCGCTGGCGCGGGCCAGTGGGGAACGCCCGGAGTTGCAGTGGCGGGTGGTGGTCCTGAGGCACAACCCGAACAACCCCGTCTCCTGCAACGCGGCGGCGTTTCCAGGTGGGTATATCGTCACCGATGACGCCTTCCTGCGGACCATCGAGCAAGGGGCGGGTGGTGATGCAAAGCGCATGGAGGCGATGCTGGCCGGCGTCCTGGCGCATGAGATGGCCCACATTGTGCGCCGCGATACGGATGCCCTGGTGCCCGTCTTCTTCGCCGGCAAGGCGAGCGATGCGCCAAAGCTTCTGTTTACCCTGAAATCACGCGAGGGAGCTCCGAAGGAGAGCGCCACCGAGACGCGCGTGAAGGAGAACGAGTGTGACCGCCACGGTGCCTTCTACCTCTTGCGCGCCGGCTATCGCGTGGATGACATGATTGATGTTTTCCGCCACCTTGCGGATGAAGAGGTGGATGAAGTCCTCTTCAGCAGCGAGCTGGATCATGCCCGGGCAACCGAGCGCGTGGGCAACCTCCTGGAGGTGCAGAACCAGGTGACCGAGGATGAGCGCCTCTACGACGAAGCGGTGAACATCCTTCGCCTGGGCCTCGATGAGGAGATGCTTCGCGTGGCAGAGCGGAACCTGGAGACGGTGTCGGTCCGCTTTCCGAAGGTGCTCCCGGTGCGCCACGCGCGTGCGGTGCTTGCCCATCGCCGCTTCCTGGCCAAGACGCCCCCCGAGAGGCTGGAGCTCAAGCCCTCCTTCACCTTCTACCGCTTCCGGGCTTCGCGCAGCCTGATGATGGATGATCACCTCCGGCAGGCGATTGCCGAGTACGAGGCGATCCTCCAGGATTACGAATCGCAGGGCTATCGCGGCCTGGGACCGACGGTCGCCGGCTATGCCCTTGCCCTGCTGCACGCCGGAAACGCCGAGAAGGCGCTCTCGTGGGCGAAGAAAGCGGTGGAGCTGGCGCCGGAGGAGTGGAACGGCTACAACGTCCTGGGCATGGCGTCCTACCGAAAAGGCCTGAAGACAGAGGCCGCCGCTCACTTGCGCAAGGCCGTGGCGCTCGCTGTGCCGGAGGGCCCGCGGGCTCTAGTCGAGCGCGCCCTGCTCACCCCGGCGATGGAGGAGAGCGCCGTCTTGCGCTATATCGATTCGCAGCCGCCCGTAGAGTTTGGCCCGGCGCTCTTCAACCTGGGAGTGGTCCTGAAGGCCGCGGGCGACAAGTCGGGAGCGGCCCACGCCTTTCAAGGCTACCTGGCGACCGACTCGCGCAGCGATTGGGGCCGGCTCGCCCGAAAACACCTGGACGAGATGAAGATTGTCCACCTGCCGACCGCCGCGCCCCCGGTGGCAGGGGTGACCGTGGGCCTCTCCGACGTGGAGCTGCGGAAGAAGCTGGGGAATCCCGAGGGGATTACCTCGCCGCGTCCAGGGGTTCAGGTGTGGCGTTACAAGAGCAAGGGCTTCAGCATCTTCCTCGACGAGGAGAACCGCGTGCGCGCGGGAGTGCTCTATCCTCCTTATGCGGGCCAACTAGGGCCGGGGGTGACCCTCGGTGCAAAGCCCGAGGCCGTGGAGAAGGTCTGGGGCCAGGCGACCGCAACCGCCGCCGTGAGCACGCGCCAGGCGTGGGCCTATCCGGAGCATGGCCTCACTTTCCTGATGACGGGCGGCAAAGTGTCGAAGGTGGTGTGGGCGCCAGCCCCGCTCCCAGGCGGCGGCACGCTCAGCGCCACCATCCAGGTGCGCGTGGGTGATACCGCGGAGGAGGTCGAGAAAGCCCTCGGTACGCCCGACGCCGGCAAGGGCGAGGAAGCAACCGGCGGCGTCTGGGTCTATGACCGCAGGGGCGTGCGCGTGCGCTTCGATCGAAATGCCAAGGCGGCGCTCGTCACGATCACGCGGCCGAGTGACGCTCAGGTGGGTGGAATCAAGCTGGGCGATGCGGCCGCAGCGATCCGCCAGCGTGTCGGCCCCGGTTTCGTGACCACGGACGTGGAGAGCGCAGAGACCTATAGCTTCCCCAATCTGGGCGTCGCCTACGTCGTGCGCAATGCGGAGGTGGCGCTGATCCCCCTCTTCCAGAGGGAGAGTTAGCCCGCGTCCTTCCGCTTTGCCCTTCTGAAAACGCCCGCGCGGATAGCCTGCCGCGCGGGCGTTTCGCATCGCATCGGTGGCGCCAGCAGACGGTCTGATCTACCGGCGGCGCTCCAGAGCGCGGGCCGCCGCGGCTTTTCCGGGCCCCTCGCCTTCGGCCACGCTGCGCAGGAGGGCGAGGGCCTCGGGCGTGCCAATCTCCAGGATGGCCTGGGCGGCTGCCTCGCGAACCCGCGCGCGGTCGTGCGCGCGCAGGATGCGACCGAGTGCCTCGACCGCGCTCTTCTCGCCTCGACGGCCCAACTCGCGCGCGGCCTCTTCCACCTCCTCGGGGGTGCCATCGAGACGCCGGATCAGCTCCGCGGCTGGCGTCCCGGCAACTGGAGGGCCTGAGCGAGACGCCTGGCCTCCCTCCTCGCGCACGCCGGTATCTGCCGCCGCATTCGTGGTAGGTGCGGTCAACCGCTTGCGTCCGTCGGCAGGCGTCTCCTTCCTGCCCTCCGCGCGCGAGAGTTTCTCCGCGCGCGGCGATGGCGCTGGCACGGCCAGGGGGCTGGCTTCCGGCTGTTGCTGGAGGGCCACCACTTCGCGCGCACGCCTCTCCATCGGGGCCGGCGGCTCAGCTGCGCCCTCACTGATGGCCGCGGCCTTGGCGGACTCCGCGACGGGGGATGTCTGGGCGACCGAGGGTGGTGCCGCCGCGGCTTTCCCAAGGTCTGGCATGGTCTGAGGAGCGTTTGCCGCGGGCAGGGGTGGCGTGCTCCTCTCGCCTTCCAGGGAGAGCGCCATCGGTGACAGGGTTGGGTTGGCGGGCGTCGCCGTTGCCTTCACCCGAGGCGGCTCCGCGGGAGCGCTGGCAACAAGTGGCGCTTCCTGGGCGGGAGCAGGTGGCTTCCGGGGCTGGACGCGCGGGCGTGCGCCAGATGCATGAGGCGGCTGGGGCCTTCTGTTTTGTGTCCGGGGCACGGCCTTGCTAGATGTGGCGGGAGCCTTCTCCTCCAGCGGCGCGACCGGCTCGCGCGCGCCACCAGCAGAGGATGGTGACTCGCCGGCATCGGCCTGCTCGAGGGCGCGGGGTGCGGGATGTGCTTCTATTGGCGCCTGGATCTCCAGGCGATCCGGGGTGGTGCTGATCTGGGTGATGGTCTCCGGGGTGGGTGTGCCACGGTAGAGCACCACCAGGAGCAGCGCCGCGACAGGGAGAGCAGCGTACGCGGGAAGCAGGGCCGGGCGTGCGCAGGCGCGGAAACCGAGGAGGACCGCCGTGTGCTTCAAGGCATCCCATCGCTCCTGGACGCGCTCGCCGACACGTTTTCCCCCATAGAGCAGCGGCGCCGGCGTTCCAAGCAGCCGCTCACCAAGCCGCGCCCGGCCCTGGGCGCGCACGCGGGCCAGCAACGCCGCTCTCTCCTCTTGCGAGAGCGACTGGCGCGGGAGAGTGGCCACCAGACGTGCAGCCTCCTGCGCCTCGTGCACAGCCTCGGCGCACGACGCGCACTCCTCGCAGTGACGGCGCAGAGCCCCGGCGTCTCGCTCCCGGAGGGCGTCTCCCAGGTAGGCCTCAATCAGCCTTCGCACAAAGAAACATAACATAACGCTCTCTCACTCCGCGAGCTGGCCCTGCAGGACCGCCTTCAGTTTCCCCATCGCGTAGTGCAGGCGCGAGTTGACCGTGCCGACCGGACAGTCGAGGATCTCGGCGATCTCCTTGCAGGAGAGACCCTCGAAGTAGCGGAGGGAGACGGCGACGCGGTGCGTCTCGGGGAGGCTCTCCATCGCCTGGCGCACCTTTGCCTCGGTGTCACGCCGCATCAGGTGGTCTACGGGCCCCTCTTCCTCCGCTTCCAGGGCGTAATCGACCACCGCGATGGGGACGAACGCGGCGCGGTCCGTGCGCCGGGCTGACTTGCGCCGGTGCTCCAGACAGACGTTGACCGTGACCCGATAGAGCCAGGTGGTGAAAGCGCTCTCCCCTCGGAAGCTGTGAATGTGCGTGTAGACGCGCACGAAGACCTCCTGGGTGATGTCGCGTGCTTCCTCCCGGTCAGGGACGTAATGGCAGACGAGCGCATAGACGCGATCCAGGTGCCGCTCGAAGAGGGCATCGAACGCCGCTTCATCCTCTGCCTGACACCGCTTTACGAGAACCTCGTCTTCCGAGAGCATGCCCTTCCATCCACACGCCGGATCACCCGCGCTCGGCAGCATGCGCGGCCCTGCCCGCGAATGCTCGCCGTTCCTTTAGACGGCGCCGGCGCGCGAATCCTTCACTCTGGCTTATGTCGCGCCGGTTTCACCAGGTCGGTGCGGGGACGCGACCTGCGCGCGCGGGGCCAGGCGGCGGTTGACCGGGGCACGGGCATCTGTTAGAATGGAAGCAGGAGGATGAGATGCCAGAAGGAGTGCTGCGCGTGGCGCTGGGCCAGGTGCGCGTGGGTGATCATGTAGGCGAAGACGTTGAGAAGATCGCTTCCTTTTTGCGGCAAGGCCGCGAGCTGGGAGTGGACGTCGTCCTCTTCCCCGAGGGCGCGGTGGGCGGCTACTTCAGCGTGAACTTCCACGACCCGGCGGATCTGGATGGCGACGCGGTGGAGCAGGGCCTCCTGGAGATCCAGCGGGTGGCACGCGAGACCGGGGTGGCGGCGGCGGTGGGTGCCTCGCGCCGCGCGCCTGATGGCCGCCTGACCAACTCGCTGCTGCTTATCTCCGGCCAGGGCGAGGTGCTCGCGGAGTACGTGAAGACCCAGCTGACTGCCTCCGATCGCAAGTGCTACGCGCCTGGCGGTTCTTTCCCCGTGGTCAACTTCGAGGGCGTGCCCCTTGGACTGCTGATCTGCTATGACCAGCGCTTTCCGGAGCCGTGGCGCGTGCTTGCCCTACGCGGAGCGCAGGTGGTGCTCCACTGCTCGAACGCCTGCGTGCCGGGCGATGACTGGAAGATCCCTGTCGTCGAGGCGCACCTCCGGTCACGCGCGGCGGAAAACGGCTTCTTCGTCGTCTCGGTCAACCACGCCGGCCCCTCCCAAAACTGGGGCTCGGTGATTTACGACCCGCAGGGCCTGGAGGTGGCCCGCGCCGGCTACGATCGCGAGGAGCTGGTGCCGGCGGATCTCGACCTGACGCGCGTCAACACCACCTTCCTCCAGGAACGTCGCACCGACCTGGCGGCAATCTACTCGGCCAGCGATCTCTAAGCCCCGACCTCCCGGGGTTGCTCCGGGCCAGGCTCCGGAGTCTCGGGCGGGGGTTGCCTGCGGTTGAACTGGTTAGCGGCGGCTTCGGGCCCCTCGCGCAGGAGGACCTCCACCGCATCCGCCGCGCGAGCGACCGCCTCCTCGATCTGAGGGCGCTCCTCGGCCGTGAACTCGCCAAGCACGTGGTCGATCCACTGGTCCGGGGCAACGCGGCCCACGCCAATCCGCACGCGTGGGAACGCATCGGTGCCGATGCGCGCGATGATCGACTTGAGGCCGTTGTGCCCGCCGGCGGATCCGCTGGCGCGCACGCGAACGCGGGCCACGTCGAGGTTCATGTCGTCGCAGATCACAATCAGATCCTGCGGGGAGACTCGATACCGCGAAAGAAGGGAGAGCGCCGCGTCGCCACTGCAATTCATATAGGTCTGGGGCTTGGCGAGGACCACAGCGACGCCGGCGATAGTGCCTTCTCCTAACAGAGAAGAGTGGCGTCGCGTCGTGAGGCGGATCCCGTGGCGCTTCGCCAGCAGGTCCGCTGTCATGAAGCCCACGTTGTGCCGTGTGGACGCATACTCTGCCCCGGGGTTTCCCAGCCCCAGGATAATCTTCATCATCGTCTTGCTCGTACTATTCGCTTTGGAAAACTCGTTCTGAGACCCCTGGCTCGCACCGGGAAGCGCCACCCGGCGGTGCAGGGAAGGTGTTCAATCGCTTTTCCCGTGGTTCCTGAAGAGCGTGCTGACCGAGGCGTTCTCATGGATGCGCCGGATGGCCTCCGCCAGGACCGGGGCGACGGAGAGGACCTCGATCTTGGGTGAGAGCCGGTCCTCGCTGATGGGAATGGTATCGGTGACGACCAGCTGGCGAAGCGGAGAGGCCTGGATGCGTTCGATGGCGTTCCCGGAGAGAACGGGATGGGTGGCACACGCGCACGCGGCCCGCGCCCCGCGCTCGAAGAGCGCGTTCACGCCACCGAGTAGCGAGCCGGCCGTATCCACCATATCATCCACCAACACGCACGTTCTATCCTTGACGTCGCCGATCACCTCGATGACCTCTACCCTATTTGGCCCGGGCCGGCGCTTGACCACGATGGCGAAATCGGCACCGATGCGGTCGGCGAAGGCGCGTGCCATCGAGACGCCGCCGACGTCGGGGGAGACGACGACAACGTCGTGTCCGCAGAGCCCGCATTCGATCAGGTGGTCGGCCATGATCGGCCCCGCATGAAGGTGATCCACGGGAAAGTCGAAGAAGCCCTGGATCTGCAGGGCGTGGAGGTCCATCGTCAGAACGCGGTGTGCCCCGGCGGCGGTAATCAGCGTGGCGACTAGCTTGGCGCTGATCGGCTCGCGCGCCTTGATCTTCTTATCCTGGCGGGCATAGCCAAAGTAGGGGATCACAGCCGTGATACGCGCCGCGGATGCTCTCCGGAAGGCATCGATGGAGATCAGCAGCTCCATCAAATGGTCATTCACGGGCGCGCACGTTGGCTGCACGATGAAGACGTCGTCGCCGCGAACGCTCTCATCGATCTCGACGCGGATCTCGTGATCGGAGAAGCGGGTGACCTGACCGCGAACCGGCTCGATGCCTAGGTGCGTGCAGATCGCCCGGGCTAGCTGCTTGTTGGCGTTCCCACTGAAGACTTTCAACTCGTTCGCCCGGTCCATCGCTCACCCCTTCTGCTTGGACTCACGGCGGCGGCGTGCCCAATCCGGCTTGTTCTCCTGCCGCGAGCGAGCGATTCCAAGCGCGTCTGCAGGGACCTCCTCGGTGATAGAGGAATGCGCGGCCACGTAGGCCCCAGACCCGATGGTGACCGGTGCGATGAGGACGGAGTTGCTCCCGATGAAGGCGTCATCGCCAATCGTCGTCCGGTTCTTCCGGATCCCATCGTAGTTGCAGGTGATGACGCCTGCCCCGATATTCACCCGGTCGCCCACGGTGGCATCACCCACGTAGGCGAGGTGCGCGATGGAAACGCCCTCTCCTACCTGAGCGTTCTTGAGTTCCACATAGTCGCCGATCTTGGTGCGGGCGCCCACTTCCGACCCTGGACGCAGGTGCGCGAAGGGGCCCACGCGTACCTCTTTGGCGAGGCGCGAGTCGCGCAAAACAGAGGCCTCCACGGCGATGTCATCATCCAGCACGCAGTTGACCAGATGCACGTGTGGCCCGATGCGGCAGTGGCTGCCGATCACCGTCTCCCCCTCAATGAAGGTCCAGGGATAGACCACGGTATCTCGGCCGATGCGGACGCCGGCATCCACGAAGGTGCTCTCCGGGTCGATGAAGGTGACGCCCTCGTCCATCAATCGGGCAATCACTTCCCGGCGCAACGCCTTCTCCGCGCGCGCCAGGTCGGCCCGCGTGTCCACATCGATCAGGGGTTCGTCTGCCACATTGCAGGTCGCGGCGCTCGCAATGACCGCATCGAGCGCGGCCGGCGAATCGAGAGAGAGGGCGACCTCCCGGCGCAAGGCATAGACGCCTGTGGGCACGCCGCCAGCCACCAGGAGAGTGGCATTTGCCGCCTGGGCGATGTGGCAATCGAGCAACGACTTCAAGTGGTGGGCCCGGAGTTGCGGGAGGTCGGCCGGAATAACAAGGAGGTGTTCCGCCTCCGGGAGGGTGGCGAGGGCCAAGGTGATGCTCGCGGCTACCGTGTCGCCGGCGGCAACGACGCGGGCCCGCTCTCCTACCAGTGCGACCATCGCCTCTGCGCCCGCGGGAATCACCACCGCGGCGGCCGAAAGCTCGCTCTCGACCGCCGCATCCAACGCATACTCGAGCAGTGGCCGGCCACACACGCGATGCAGCGGCTTGGGCGTATCCGTCTTCATGCGCAGGGAAGGCCCAGCAGCCAGGATCACCCCTACGGCGTTGGCCATAGTCACCTCGGCTCTCCCGAACATGCGAAAAGCCCGAAACCGCTCCTCCCACCAGGAATCACAGCCCCCTTCGCTTTAGCGCTCTTGGGGCCATTCGGACAAGCCGTTCGGGCCTTCAAACAAACTGCGATCATTGGCTCCGGGGCAAGGATTCGAACCTCGATAGGCAGACCCAAATTCTGCTGTCCTACCATTAGACGACCCCGGACCGCATTAGAGCTACTTCATTATACTCGGCAACGCCCCCGCGTGTCAACCATGAGGGTGCTTCGAATCGCCCCCCCTGCGCGTCTCCTTAATGGCCAGCCTTCCTTCAGGCCCTCCTGCTCCTTGACGTGGGTGGTCCAGAGAAGGCATTCGCGTCGATGTGTGGAACATTTGTCCCCAACCGCGTGCTGCTTGATGAAGTTTACCCCCGCGCCGTGAGGAGGAGACGATGGGAGAGGTGTTGGCTGCGCTGTCTCCCTGGGGAGACATTCTAGGGCGACTGCTTGTGGCCGCGTTGTGTGGCGGGCTCATCGGGTTCGAGCGGGAGAGCGCGGACCGGCCTGCAGGTTTTCGGACGCATCTCTTGGTGTGCGTGGGTTCCGCCGTTTACATGCTCACTTCAACGATGGTGGCCGGGAAAACGCACGATCCCGGGCGCATCGCGGCCCAGGTAGCCAGCGGCATCGGCTTCCTGGGGGCCGGCACCATCCTGAAGCAGGGGAGTATGGTCCGTGGCCTGACGACTGCAGCGAGCCTCTGGGTGGTGGCGGGTATCGGCCTGGCCGCGGGCTTCGGCGGGGGAGGCGCGGGGATTGCGTTTCTGGGCACTCTCATCGTTCTGATCTCCTTGAATACCCTCAAGATTCTTGAACGACGCCTGGATCGGGCCCACCGCTGCGACGTGCGCCTCACCATTGCCCGGCCGCGCGACAGGATGGAATGGCTGAAGGAGGTGCTCGAAGCGCATGAGATCAAGGTGCGCGGCCTCTCCATCACCGACATCGGCGACGGCTTCGGGAAGATCACTATCGCCGGGCGGGTAGCGACGCGGGCGCGCCTGGAAGAAGCGGTACGCCAGCTCGCTCAACACAAGTCAGTGTCCGGCGTCGATTGGGAGTTTCAATAAGCACGTAGGGAGCAGGCGTGGATAGGAGTATCTGGCGCGAAGGCCGGAGGAGGGGCAAAGATGCGCACGAACCAGGTGAAGCAACAGCTGCGTGAGGGAAAGACCACCCTCGGTTCCTGGCTAACCTTACCGGATGTGATCGCCACCCACTACATGGCGCGGGTCGGCTTCGACTGGTTGACTGTGGACATGGAGCACAGCCCGACGAGCCTGGAGACAGCGACGCTGATGTTTCAGGCGATTGCCCAGGCGGGGTGTGTGCCCCTGGCCCGCGTACCGTGGAACACGCCGGAGAACGTGAAGCGCGTGCTGGATAGTGGCGCGTTCGGCGTCATCTTCCCGATGCAGAACACCCGTGCCGAGGTAGAACAGGCGGTCGAGGCGACGCTTTACCCACCGCAAGGCTTTCGCAGCGTCGGTGCATCGCTGCCGGCGCTCGCTTTCGACACCGATGCGGGCACCTACTTCCAGCGTGCCAATGAGGAGATCCTGATCGTCATCCAGATAGAGCACATCCAGGCCGTCGAGCGCGCGGATGAGCTATTGAGCGTGCCGGGCGTGGACGCCGTCTTTATCGGACCGTCCGATCTTAGCGCCTCGATGAGACTGCAGCCGGGCGCCAGCGCTGGGGATCCCCGCTTCCAGGAGGCGGTGGAGCATGTCCGCGCCACCGCGGCGAGGCTTGGGGTGGCTCCCGGTATCCACGTCTTCAGCGTGGAGGATGCCCGCGCGCGCCTGGCCCAGGGGTTCCGCTTCGTCGCCCTCAACTCGGACGCCCGCTTCATGTCCGGCGCCGCCCGATCCACTCTCGCCCAGCTACGCTGATCGTGACCAGGGCGCGCCTGCCCGGCCCATCCGTCGCCTTCATCGGTGGTGCGAGCGCGTTGTCTCGGGAGCTCGACATGCCGCGATCAGGCCTTGCGCGTGCATCCGAAACGCGGTATACTTCGCATGGGATCTGGAGGAAGGGCGCGTGCGCCGAGCATCTGAGGATAAAGCCAGCTGTTCCGATTTCCATCGTGTACGCCAGAGGCCGGCCGGATGGGTATGCCCCAGTTCAGGAGAGAGCCGCGCGCAACGCCCACTCCCATCTTCCCACGCCCCAACGATTGGTCGATCCCGCTCTCCGGTTGTGCGTTCGGGAGCCTGCTCCGCGCCTTATCCCGGAAGAGGTTGCTCGCTGCAAGTTGGGCGTTTAGTGGCAACAGGCAAAGGAGTAGAAGCATGCAGAGCCTTCTGGAGCGAGTGAAAGCCGGCGAGATCCTCATCTCGGATGGCGCGATGGGTACCTTCCTGCAGGAGAAGGGCCTGAAGCCGGGCGAGTGCCCCGAGGCCTGGTGCATCAGTCATCCCGACGTGGTGCGCGGTATCGCCGCCGCTTATGTCGAGGCGGGCTCCGATATCGTGGAGACCAACTCGTTCGGCGGCACTCGCTTCAAGCTGAAGGAGTATGGCCTGGAGGCGCGGGTTGCTGAGTTCAACCGGGCTGCCGCGCGCCTGGCCAAGGAGGCGATGGGCGACCGGGGCTACGTCGCGGCCTCCGTGGGGCCGACGGGGCAGATCGTCGAGGACGAGGGTGGCGAGGCCACGGAGGAGCAGCTGTACGAGGCGTTCCGCGAGCAGATGATCGCGCTGGCTGAGGGCGGCGCCGATGCGTTCTGCATCGAGACACTCTCCTCTGTCATCGAGGCATCCGTGGCGGTGAGGGCAGCGAAGGAGAACACGCGCCTGCCAGTCATCTGCACCTTCACCTTCGAGTTGGGCCAGCGCGGCTACCGAACGATGATGGGCGCCGATCCGGCGCGCGCCGCGCGGGCGGCCGTTGAGGCCGGCGCCGACATCGTGGGGGCCAACTGCGGCAACGGCATCGCTCAGATGATCGAGATCGTGGCGCAGATCCGCGCCGCCCTCCCGGATGTGCCGATTCTGGTCCATGCCAACGCCGGGATGCCGGTGCTGGAGAACGGCAAGAGCGTCTTCAAGGAGACGCCGGCCGATATGGCCGCGCGCGTTCCCGAGCTGATTGCCGCGGGCGCCCAAATCATCGGCGGGTGTTGCGGGACGACGCCCGCGCATATCGCGGCGATAGCGAAGGCGGCGCGTGGCTAGCGCGCCAGACCGCCTGAGTCACCCTGCGGTGGCACGCGAGCCGAGCGGAAAGATGAGGTTGGAATGATCATCGATATTCACACGCACACGATTATGCTGAACGACCCGCGGCAGCGAGCGATCAGTCGTTGGACCAGCCCGGAGGAGCTCCTCTCGATGTGGGATGAGCTGGGGATTGAGAAGGGCGTCGTCCTGCCCCTAGTGCACCACGAGATCGGCACGATCCTCCAGACGACCGAGAACGTCCTGGACATTTATGCCAAATGGCCCGACCGGATCATCCCCTTCTGCAACCTCGACGTGCGCTGGTGCTATAACCGGCCGGATTCCGACTTCACGCCCGTTTTGGAGCACTACAAGGAGCTCGGGTGCAAGGGCGTGGGCGAGTTCGTGAACAACCTCCCGTGGGATGATGATCGCGTGATGAACTTCCTCTCGCACGTGGAGAAGGCGGGCCTGCCGCTCCTCTTCCACGTGGCGAGCCGCGAGCGAGGGCAGTACGGGTTGATCGATGACTATCGTCTGACCAAGCTGGAAAAGGTGCTGGAAGCCTTCCCGAAACTGCAGTTCATCGGCCACTCGATGGGTTTCTGGTCCAACATCAGCGGCGACGCGAACGAGGAAAACTGGATGGGCTATCCCAAGGGCCCCGTCACCCCGGGCGGCCGCCTGATCGAGTTGATGCGCACCTACGACAACCTGTGGGGCGACATCTCCGCGGGGAGCGGCAACAACGCCCTCGTGCGCGATAAGGAGTTTGGCTTCCGCTTCCTTGAGGAGTTCCAGGACCGCCTCCTCTTCGGCACCGATATCTGCTCGCCCGGCCAGCAGGTGCCCCAGGTGGAGACGATGCGGGAAGCACTAGCGAGCGGACTGCTGAGCCAGACGGCTTACGAGAAGATCTGCTACAAGAACGCCGAGAAGCTGCTGGGCCTGTAAGAGGGGGGGCGCGCGCTTGTGCCGGCGCGAGAGGGGCGCCGGCGGATTGGCCTGGGGCCGGGCGCGCGTCGTGATGGGAGCAGAGTGTCTGTGGAGTAGGAGAAGTTAGGGGTGAACATACCGCCAGCCGATGGGGTGCGCGTCATGCCGGAGGAGTTGCGCCGGTTCGCGCGTGAGGTGCTTGAGAAGGTGGGGGTGCCGGAGGAGCACGCGGTGCTGTTGGCGAACACCCTGGTGGAGACGGATCAGAGGGGCGTTCTGAGCCACGGCACGCAACAGCTGCTCCGCTACACCCGGCAGTTCCGCGCCGGGGAGCTCAATCCAGATCCGCAGGTGCGTGTTTCGCAAGAGGCGCCGGCCACCGCGGTCGTCGATGGCGATGGCGGCCTGGGGCATTTTGCGGCGTATCGCGCGGTGGAAGTGGCCTTGGCAAAGGCGAAAGAGATGGGCACGGCGGCGGTTGTGGCGGTCAACCACGGGCACATTGGCGCGGCAGGAACCTACACGCGCCGGGTGCTGCCCGAGGGGTGCGCCGCCCTGTGCGTCTCTGGCGTCGACACGCGATCGCACCGGCCGATTGGGCCCCCCCGCCACATCCTGCAGGTGGGCGCGGGCGGGCCGATCAGCTTCGCGATTCCCGCGAGCGCCGAGCCGCCGCTGGTGCTCGACATGGGCTGCTACTTCTCCCACCGGCCCGCGCGCACGCGCGACAGAGAAGCGCGCCTGCAGGCGATGCGCGAGCATCTGGACGAGGTCTTCGATGTAGCTCCGGATGCCGTCTTCAAGATCATGGGGCTGGGCGCGGTTACCATGGCGCTGGGGGGAATCCTGGCGGGGGTCAGCCTGCCGGAGAATCCCGATGATGACCGCCTCTATCCGGGAGCGAACCAGGGGACGTTCCTCGCGGTGTTCGACGTCGCGCGCTTCATGCCGCTCGATACGTTTCTGGCGGAGATGGACCAGTTCGTGCGCAAGACGCGCTCTCTGGAGCCGTTGCCCGGGTGTGCCGAGGCGGAGCTGCCGGGCGGTCCGGAGTGGCGGCGAGAGCGCGATTGGGCTACCGAGGGGATTCCGATTGGCGGGAGGCATCGCGAGATGCTGGAAGAGGTGGCCCAGGAGTGCGGGGTAGAGCTGCCCTTGCCTTAGCCGCGCAAAGCGGGAGTGGGCGCGTGGCGTCCAATGCTCTCCCTGGCACAAGCGGTGCTCCTGTTCGCCGCGGCACCAGACGTCGCGAATACCAGGAAGGGGAAAATGAGTAACATTTCCGGCAAGGCGATCCTGTTGACGGGAGCCACGTCTGGCATTGGCCGGGCGCTGGCGCTGCGGCTCTCGAGCGAGGGGGCGCGCCTCGCTGTATGCGGGCGCTCCCCCGAAAAGATGGCGTCGCTACTCGATGCCATCACGACGGCGGGCGGGAGGCCGCCCCTGCACGCCACTTTCGATCTGGCGAGCGAGCAAGAGATCCTGGCGTTCATCGAGCGCGCGAACGCCGATCTGGGGTGCCTCGATATCCTCATCAACAACGCCGGGGTGAACATCACCAAGGCGCCTGTGAGCGAGATCCAGACTGACCACTTCGACGCCATGCTTGCCGTGAACCTGCGGGCACCGATGATCTTCATGCGCGAGGCGTTTCGGCTGATGCGCGCGCGGGGCGGCGGCCACGTGGTGAACATCCTCTCCTCGGCCTGCCTCTATTCGAACGAGACGATGGGCGCCTACACGGCTGGCAAGGCCGGCCTCGACGCGCTCACGCGTATCTTCCGCAAGGAATGCCAGCCGCATGGGATCCGGGTGACCGCGATCTACCCGGGCGGGACCAACACTCCGTTCCGCGCCAAGCCGCGGCCTGACTACATGGCCGCGGAAAGCGTCGCCGAGGCGATTGTCGGCCTCTTGAACCTGCCGCGCGACGTGGTGCCCCACGAGTTTGTCTTCCGCCCGGAGGTAGAGGTGAACTATCCGTAGCCCAGCCGCGCTTTGGCTGCCGGGTTCTCCTTTCGCCGGGCAAGCCGGTCAACGGTCTGCGGAGTACGCCCCTTGCGCGATACCCTGGGCCGGACGGGTGATGGTCGGCTGGCACCGGCTCGGTGCCGCGCAGGATCACGCCCCTTGGCGCAGGGCGCCCGTGGCCGACGCCCAGGACGCGCCCGATCACCTGTGTCTCCGCGACCAGCCCGAAGTGCCTGCTATCGCGGGAGACCCCG
>Ga0116166_1000666_pt1 | contig 32449 bp, 32 predicted proteins | sample AD_JPNMR2_MetaG_FD_89884 | JGI IMG/M metagenome (GOLD analysis project Ga0116166, IMG submission 89884) | Active sludge microbial communities of municipal wastewater-treating anaerobic digesters from Japan - AD_JPNMR2_MetaG | ecosystem: Engineered > Bioreactor > Anaerobic > Digestate | place...
CAGGGACGAGAGCGCGAGCGCCAGGAGGGTCAGCGGCAGAAGCCCCCAATTGATGACCGCGAAAACGCGCCAGGCCGACGCGACCAAAACGATCGAAAGGAAGTTGACCGCCAGGTCCAGGAAAAACCAGGAGAGGTTGCGCCGGAAGATCTGGTAGATGGGGCCGGCGAAGAGCCGGCCTTCGGGGATGCGGCTCTGCCTGAGGAGCGGGATGAGGGCCAGGAACGTCCAGGCCAGAATGTCGAAGTCCTTGAGCAGGGAGCGGTGGCGGACGTAGAGCAGGTCGAGACGGAGTTTGTCGGGCAAGATGTCGCGCAGGTAGGTGTCCATGACGTTGTCGGCGGAGAGCAGATCTTCTTCGCTGCGGTAAAGCACACTGGCGGGACTGGTGATGCCCGGGCGGACGGAAAGGATCTCGCGGCGGGCCTCCTCGGGCCAGGTTGCGACGATCTCAGGGTCTTCGGGACGGGGCCCGACCAGGCTCATCTCGCCGATCAGGACGTTCCAGAGTTGAGGCAGTTCGTTGAGTTTGGTGTCGCGCAGCCACCTGCCCAGGGAGGTGATCCGTTTGTCGTCTTTGGCGGTGACGCGCGGGCCGGCCGCGCCGCGCGGGTCTTCGTTCATCGTGCGGAACTTGAGGATCTTGAATTCCACGCCATAGCGGCCGACGCGCCTTCCGCCATAGAACACCGAGCCAGGCCCCTCCCGCTTAAGGGCGGCCGCGACGATGCCGAAGACCGGCAGGAGCAACAGCAGTCCGAGCGCTGAAGCCAGCACGTCGACCAGGCGTTTGGAGGCGTCGGAAATCCATCCGAGCGCCGAGAGGGTTTTTAGAGCGTCCGATCGAGGCAGATTGCGTTGGTCTTCCATGCGGCGTATCCCCTTTCTGGATGGCGGTAGAGGGGCAGGAGGCAGTGAGCGGAGAGCGGAGAGCAGTGAGCGGAGAGCGGAGAGCAGTGAGCGGAGAGCAGAGAGCAGAGAGCGGAGAGCAGTGAGCGGAGAGCAGTGAGCAGAGAGCGGAGAGCAGTGAGCAGTGAGCAGTGAGCGGAGAGCAGCGATCAGGGGGCAGGGGGCAGGGGACGGATGGCGGCGAGGTAGTGGGTGTTGAAGATTTTCAGGCTTTCGAGGAGGTAACACAGTCCCCAGGAGACGGGCGCGAGTTTGCGGGCGATGGGAGGGGCGAGGGTGATCTTGCGGAATTCGCAGCGGCAGTTGGGAAACAGTTGTTTGATCTCCGCCGGGCGGATGCCGCGCGTCTGCGGGTTGGTGGGGTTGAGCCAGAAGTCATAGGAGAGGATGAGGCCGGAGGGTTTGAGGACGCGCAGCAGGTCGCTGCAGATGCCGCGCCGCAAGTCGGCGTCCAAAATGGAGGAGAGGGCCGTGAATTGCAGGAGCATGTCGAAGGAGCGCGCCGGGAAAGGCAGGCGGCTTCCGTCCGCGTTGACGAAGCGGCTGCCGGGCAGGCGTTCGCAGGCGGAGGCAAGCCGGTCGAAGAGCAGGTCCACGCCAAACAGGTTGGCGGGACGCGCCCCGAGGGCGAGGAACTCCGTCAACACGCCCCCGCTGCCGCAGCCCATTTCGAGGACGCGCAGGCGAGAGAGGTCGGTCAGTCCCTGCCGGCGCAGGGCCTCCACCACCGCCCGCTGGCGGGACTGGATGGTAAACAGGTTGGCGCGATTGAAGGCGGAGTAATCGTCGCGGCCCGCAAAGCGCCGGGCGCGGTCGGCATATTCAGAGCGGAGGCGGGCGAGGTCATCCGGCTGGTTCATTGGAGAATTGGGAGGCCTGGCCGGTTTTGTCGGTCCAGCGGTTCCAGAATTTCAGGAGGCCGGCCAGGAAGCCGAGTCCGTAAGCCAGGTGGAGAATGGCAAAGACGACCGGGAGAAGGGGGAGGTATCTCCAGCCGCGTTTTGCGGCCGTCGCAAGCGAGGCGAGCAGGTTGGCGAACAAATAGAGCAGCGGAATGACAAGCGACAGCGGACGGAGGGCTGAAGACAGGGCGAGAGAAGCCGAACCAAACAACGTCAACGCAAAAGCAGGCGGGGCGAACTGACGCGGGCTCATTTGGCGCGGATGTTTTTGCAGGACGCGCACTTTCCAGAAGCCGTATTGGTAGTATTGCCGCCAGAGTTTCCCCAAAGAACCGCGACTAAAATACGTGGAGCGCACATCTTTAGCCATTAATATATTTCCGCCCAGTTCGCGGATGCGGTAGTTGTATTCGTCGTCCTGGTTACGGACCAGTTCTTCGTCATAATATCCAGCCCGCTCGATGACCTGGCGCGTATAAGCCGGGAACGGCACGGTATCCACCAACATGCTCTTTCCGTTGAGCGTTCGGAACGAAGAATTGCCCACCCCGAAATGGGAACTCATGCCAATGGCAATAGCCTGGGAAACAAAGTTCTCGCCGATGGATTCCATCGGCCCGCCTACGCCGTCCACGCCTTCCTTTTGAATGTGTTCCACGCATTTACGGACGTAATCGGAAGCAATGACGCAATGTCCGTCCACGCGGATGATGATCTCGCCTTTGGTCTGGCGCAGGGCGATGTTCATGCCGGTGGGGACGATCCTGCCGGGATTATCCAAGATCGTGACCGAAGGCCGGGGACCGGGGGCAGAGGCGACCAGCGAAGCGATCTTTGCGCGGGTGTCGTCGGTGGACATGCCGTCAACAATAAGGACTTCCATGCGATCCGGAGGGTAATCCTGGGCAAAGATGGCCTGAAGTCCCTGCTCGATGTAGGCGGATTCGTTACGGATGGGGAGGATGAGGGAGACGGAGGGGTTATTTTGCATTGGGATGCGCAATCTTTGAAATTACAGCCTGGAATTTCCCTGCCTTTGTTCTAGGAATTTCACTTACAGGCTCAACGATCACTTTTACATTGCTTAAACGCTGCTGAACACGGTGAATAATCTCATCAATATCATCCTGCTCAAAGGCGCCCGACGGAACTACTTTGACGCGAATAAGATCCAACGCTTCCTGAACGATCTGTCCTTCACGAACGTGCGGCTGGTTGACAAAAATTCCGTGAAAACGAACCATCTGCCTGCCGTCGGGACCGACGACTACATCCTCAATACGTCCAACAACTTCTTTGATAATAGGCATCGCGCGCCCGCAGGAGCACGGCTCATTATCCCACATTGCCACATCTCCCAGGCGAAAACGTACAAGGGGTTGATAGGTTTTCGCAAGAGAAGTCACTACCACTTCGCCCGCCTCGCCCGGTAGACAGGCCGAACCATTCGGGCGCAAAATTTCCACCAGCGAGACATCCGGGCTGATATGCAGTCGCCCATGTTCACATTCGCTCGCAAAGATAGCATTCTCAACCGTGCTATATTCTTCATAGACACGGCAACCGTAAGCCTGCGCCATTACAGAACGCATTTCGGGTGTCAATTTTTCGCTCGTGGTAATGATGGCTTTCAGGGTATTTGGGGCAGGAATGCCTTCTTCGAGCATGAAGCGCGCCAGCAGGTAAAACGAAACCGCATAACCTGTACCCCATTGAATTTTATGGCGATTTAAAACATTCACATATTGACTGGCGCTATCGGGGCGCAGATGAAATGCAGAAAAGTAAGCTTGTTTTTCCGCCGCATTGAATCGGTAATACGGCCCCTTACTATTCGGCTCTGGTTCCACCATGCGCCCCGAAAAAGTCGCTCGCGGCATTTTGAAGGAAACACCCGCCCAACCCGCCGAACGAACTTCACGCAAGGCCAGGGATTGGCGCAATTCTGGAACGGTGTAATAACTGGAAATGGGCGTCCCGGTCGAGCCGCTGGTGAGAAAGACTTGTGGCCGCGTGGGACGCATATCTTCACGCAGGAAGGCTTTTGGATTAGCCCGTATCGGCTCTTTTTCCAATAATGGCAATGCGGATAAGTCGCCCGATGCAGCAGCGTGTCTTTCTGATTCATTCCAACATTCCCTATAGTATGGAACATATTCAACACAAACTGGTAGAAGATTCCGAAGTTGAGCCGCCTGCCACGCTTGCCATTGTTCAAGCGTCCAATCTTCGCGTTCGTGATATTCCTGCACAAATCGAGCATATCCCGCGCCAAAACGCAACTGCCGCCAATAGAGCCCATAGACGCTAACAGCCATATGTTGCGCCCAGAGGGGAAGTTTGGCGTAGAGAGAGTCGAATGCGCTCATAAGAAAATTACTTCTACCCAGCAATGGCAAATAACACGCCCTGTCTCCATAAAATTAGCGGCCTCTACGCCGCAGATCCGGAAAGCTCCTTCGATTGTCATATTTTTACGTCAACTCATTCTTCATAAATTTGGCTTTCCAGCCATGTGACGATCTTTGCAACCCCTTGCCCTAGATCAAACTCGGAAAGAAACCGACTTTTAGCATTTTCCGAATATCTTTGTCGAAGTTCAGCAGACTCCAAAATTTTACAGATGGATAAACCTAACGCTTCGCTATTTCCTGGCGGCGTCAACAATCCATCAATATCATCCCGAATAATTTCTGGAATACCGCCCGCATTACTTGCGATAACTGGAGTGCCGACAGAAATTGACTCAATCAACACGAGCGGACAATTGTCGATTCTGGCAGGATGGATACAGGCGTAAGATTTGGCAAATTCCATAAGTACATCTTCCGGTTTTATGCTGCCTACAAAAACAACATTTTTCTCCATCTTTAGCGTCTTTGCCATTTCTTCCAAGTCTTTTTTTCTCTTGCCGCTTCCTATTAACCTAAGCGTTACTTCAGGAAAACGCGCAGCAACATGCTGCATCGCTTTTATCAATACATCATGGGCTTTAGAATAATCCATCCTACCTACGCATACCAAATTCACATTTTCTTGCGCAGATGGGCATAAATCTACAGGAGTTTTAAGCAAATTGTGAAAAACTGTTATCTTTCTCGCCGGAACATGATATTTATTTGTTAAGTCTTCTCTCATTGCATAATCTGATACAGCAACGATTGATGTGGCTAGTTTATATACCAATAATTTCCGCGCCCAATAGAAAATTCTTACAATCGCATTTTCATGGTTATCCAATTCACTTTGCTCAACAAGAGTATGATACCAAGCAATTCGATTTTTGACTTGCAATAACCAACCTACAACAATTACCCAATTAACCGCAGCAAAATTTCCAACAATCGAGAATGGCCGATATTTGCGAATGATACGGTATAAAAAAATGGCATCTTGTAATTTCGTAGGACGCTTGGACGGCCAGGTGAAAACCAGAGGATTGCCAGTATCAATCACTTTATCGGTCAATTGTCCTGGAACTAGTAGAACGACTCTATATCCGCGCCTGACTAATTCATCTGCGATTGCTTTGAACTGTAGGGATACTGAATTACCAGAATCCCAATGTAAGCCGACTGCTAAAATAACACAACGCATCACCTTTTGGCGCTCCCGCAATCTCGAATTGCTTCAGAAAGCTTTTTGCCATTTTTCCACATATTAAATTCCTGCTCTGCAAATTCTCTGCCACTAACTGAAAAATTATCCCTTGCATCTTTATTTTCGAGCAATGAAATTATTGAATTAGCCAACACGCTACTGTTGGCTGGTGGAATTAAAACGCCATATTTTCCATTCCCTAACAATTCAGGAATGCCCGCGATATTCGAGCCGACAACTGGTAAACCCAACGCAATAGCCTCCTTTATAACCGTTGGGACTGCATCGCCCAATCCATTGGATGGGTGTATCAGTAGGGTTGCCTTCTCCATCTCCGCTCTGACCTTTTCAAATGGAAGCCAGCCTAGGAAGCATACAGAATTTTGAACGCCTTGCTTTTTAGCTAACTTGACTAATCTATTCTTATCTTCTCCATCGCCTATGATACGTAATGTGACGTTTGGAAATTTTTCTAAAACACGAGGCAAGGCGCAAATTGCATATTCAAAACCTTTGGCTTTTGTAAACCAACCCACAGATAACAAGACATTACTCTCTCTGTTTTTGTTGAACATAAAGTTTTCGAGATCCAGCCCCAGATGGTGTAAGATGATTTTATCTTCAAACGATGAATAGTTATCAGGATATAACTGGCTAAGAAAGATTTTATTGAAATCACAAACAGTGAAGATGTTTTTAGAAAATTGGATTTTTTCTATTAAATAAATCTGATCCCGGTAAAGGTCAGTCCCCGCGTGCAAGAAAAAAGAAAATGGGACATCCAACCCCATTAACTTATTACAGAGATAAGCATAAGTAGCCGAGTAATTCCCCCAATACGAAAGGAAATAATCATATTTTTTGAAATGATTTATTTCATGCCAATTAATTGCTTGGCGAATCACAAGAATGGATTTGATCCATTGTACAATTCCAAAATTGCGGGATTGCGCAAGTATATTTCTGACATCGTCACGGATGATATCCGGAATACCGACGCAATGGATTGGCGATACATAGCGAATATTAACTTGATCTCTAATTTCCCCTCTCCATTGAACAGGAACATTATGCCAATTAGCATCCTTAACAGGGTAAACAGTATAAACATCTACATCAAACCCGTTCCGCAACAAGGTTATAACATCCCTGGAAAAAAAAGTGTTAACTGTGGATGGAAATTGATTAGTATATAAAGCAATTCGAAAAACCATAATAAATGCCCAAGTTGCTGCGAAAATTAGATCTTCACAAATCAGATGTTATATTCATTTCATCGAGAAACTGGATACAAAACATATTGACTAAACATACTCGTTCCAAGGTCAATATATCTCGGTCAAAAAAATTTACTTTTTCAAAACACGGTCATATTCTTTACATATTTTTAATACAATAGTATCCACACTATAGTTATTCTCGATTCGACTCTTAAGTCTCTCCCCATAACGAGCTCGCAAATCAGCAGAAATTAAAAACTGAATAATTGCTGACGCCAGAGAATTCGGATTCGATGGAGAAACCAACATGCCCGCATTGCCATCTTCCAGTATTTCAACGCATTCTCCTACTTTTGTAGCAACCACGGCCAATCCTGCTCTTCCATATTCCAGTAGAACAACGGGAAAACCTTCTGACACGGAACTGAGGACCCCAATATCGCAATTTTTCAAGATTGCCGCAACATCCTGACGCGTCCCCATCCAAGTCACATTCCGACTCAACCCGGCATGGAAAATTTGCTTCTGAATCAATTCCGTCAAGTGAGCATCTGTTTTTTCTCCGACAAGGAGTAGGTGAGCCTGGGGATCAACCTGCACAATTTTTGACATGGCATCCACCAAGGTAAGGTGATCTTTTTGGCGACGAACATTTGCCACACACACAATGCGTTTGCCATCTTCTCCAGGCAAGTCACGAGGACGATCGGAAATCTCACAAACTTCCACAAAATTGGGCATATATATTACCCGATCTCCTGGAATGCCAAGCGCATCAATAGACCAATTTGCCAACTGCCTTGTTACCGAAAAAACAACTCGCGCCTGACGTGCAAATGGGCTATATAGGAAAACCGGGCGAGTTTGCTTTTCATGAAAACCATAATGATCATGCCAAACAAGCCGGAGCGACGGGTTGAGTAAACAAAGAAGAGATCCTAAAAAGAGAGAAGTGGAATGCGCGTGAATGATCTGAATACGCTCACGGCGTACAAAATTAGACAGTCTCATTATCGCGAAGAAATCAAAGCGTCCTCTACGGCGTAAATCAAAAAAGACAACATGTGGTCGAAGGCGCTTCTGGAGAGGGCCTGACTTGCGAGAAGCGCACAAATATGCACGATAGCTTTCTTGAGGCAAGTTGTTCGCAAGCGTCACAGCCACATGCTCTGCGCCAGCAACCGTAAGACTATCTATAATATGTAAAACGCCTGTCTTTATGGCCATATCGAATCAAACTATAGCGTATTCATTCAAAAATTCATTCAATGGTAGTAGCGTTTTCGATGCGTGATAAATCCTAGAATACATTTGACAGAAGATGCAAAACAGGTATTTTTTTTGCTTCGTTATCAACCACATTATCGGATGATATTACTAAAGATCCTAAACCGAATGCAAATCCAGGCGCTGCGGTCCGCAGCGCGATACTTGTCATATACACTAACGCCCAAACAATCATAAGAATATTAAAGCTCCTAGTATCGGGCGATGTTTTGATGAAAATTTGTTTCCCTGCCAGTCCTAACATAATCAACAAGGAAAAAAGTCCAAAAATTCCATGCTCTGCCAGCATACGAGTGTATTCCGTATGAGCCGTGCCAAGATGACCGGCTCCAATATGATATATGACAGATTGGCCCAATCCAACTCCAAACCACGGATGGTTTATAAATACCTGAATATCAATATTAGCAAGCGCATCCCTTCCCGTAGAATCAATTTCCATGTATCTTGCTAACAAAACGCCATCCGTAAAATCATCCATATACGGAAATATGATATAACCCATAATTAAGACAAGGACCGCGCCAAATAAAATTAATCGAATCCGTTGACGATTTTGTTTCAAATGAACAAGAAAAAAAGCGAGCAAAGTCACCCCTGCGGTATACAAACCACTACGGGAAAAGGTAAAAATAGATTGGGAAATCAGCCAAATCGCAATCAAAAGCATTAAAGGAACCATCAAGCGCGTTCTTTTTTCAGTAATTAAGTAATAAGAAGCCAACACTGCTCCAAAAGCCAGCTGCAATGATACCTGCACGGGCAGGGATCCTCCCGCAGTCGTAAAGTTCGTTTGTGTCGTAAACTCAAGGTTCGAGGCAGATAAAATGCTAACTATGGCAAGAGATGCAACCCCGATTGTCGGCGCAATAATCATGATCAGCAATTTTTTTGTCTGGATATTTGTCAAAGATACGGAACTAAAAAAAACAGTTGAAACCGCCAACAAAAGAGGACCACTCAACCAACTGGCAATAGACTCTCGGTCAAAAAAAGGCATTAAAAAAACGGACGGCATCAATAATAAAAAATATAGTATCGGCCACTTTATTGCTTGTTTCAATAAATCAAATCTGAGCAAACTTAGCGACAACAGAAAAACAATTGCGTATTTTGCGAATTCATAAAATATACTGGCTCCCGTTGAACGCCAGATCAATTCTGCTCCAACCACATAACCGCAAATATAGATAACTCTGATTGGCGTTCTGTCCGCTACCAAAAAAAATATTCCTAGCATCAGGATGGATAAGCCATAGAACGTTGAAAAAAAACTGCTCTGTTTGGATAAATACGCCAACAGAATATTAAAGAGCGCAAAAATAATAAATCGAGACGTCGAAAATGGAATTTCATTCGATGCTTTTCTTACGTCCAATAATGCTGATTTTTTTATCATGGCAGCAATACTCTATCTCTGACAAACTGACGATATCGTTCATCCAGTCTTTCCAGCACAAGATCGCTAGATATTAATCGCCCAGCATCTCCAAATTCTTGCATGGATAATCTTGATGAAAGAATATGATTAATCTGTGCGGCGAGATGAAGAGCATCCCCATTTTGAAACAGGACGCCACAATGGTTTTTTTCCACCAGTTCTCTCGACACTCCAAGGTCAGCACCAACAATTGGCAAACCGTAATTCATTGCCTCCACTAACACTTTTCCAAAACCCTCTATTCGAGAAGAGTGAATCAATATATGCGCCTGGATATAAAACTGAGAGATTTTATTGGGGGGCAACCATCCATGTAAATGAACGTTCGAGAGCCCATAATGCGCGATTCTCGCTTCGATAGACGACCGTAACGGACCATCCCCAACTATATCTAAAATTAGATCATTCCGCTTTCCATTCAAGAAATTAAATGCATCCAACAGGATATCAATACCTTTGATATAAACGAACCTTCCAACAAATAGCAAGCGAAAAGGCGGCGGCGGGACTCGCTGTTTTATCTGGATTCCCGCTCGTTCCCATTCTAATTGAGATATGCCCACTGGAAAAAACGGTACCAAGTGAGGGCGACGTTCATCCATAGCTCCATAAATCATAACCGGCCCGCCGAAATTTCCATCTCGGTAAACTTTTTTTTGAAGGCGATAGCCAATAGGTTCATTTTTGTAATCATCCCATTGATTAACATATTTGGCAAAACGAGGCAGCTTTTTGAAACGAGTGACTAGCCAACCTAGAAAACCTATGCTCTCCGGTCCGCGTGCCATGACCACATCATTAATTGACAAGAGATTAAGACTTCTGAAAAGCCAAACCGGCAGGTAGAAAAGCATCTTAATTTTTCCGTAAATACCATCTGTGCTGGCCGGAGCCGGCAGGCAAACAACAGAAACATTAGGCTCTGCATAAGGCACTTCGTCGGATAATACAGGTCCAAGCCCAAGTCTAGTTACTACCATCACTTGTTCAAAGATACGCGCCCAAATGTCAATCTCACGTACAAATCCGCCATGAGCGATATAGTCAGTTCCCATAATGTGGTGTTCAACCCCAGAGAACACGACCAGACGATTTTTGAAAAGAGGAAAACGGTTTTGCTCAGATCTTTCCATAAAATATCTCCGTTGTTGCCTTATTTTTCAACTATTCATTAATCAAAGCTTTAAGAAAATTGAATAATCTTTGGCCTTGATAAAAATAATTAAATTCCTTCTCAACTAATGACTTGCCATATTTGGCCATGGCTTTAGATTGTTTAGGATTCTCAATTACATAAATAATTTTTGAGGCTAACGAATCTATGTCTTCTGGTTCAATAATGTACGCGCTTAATCCATCTTTGAGATAAGTAATAGATTCACCCACAGAGGTAACGATAAGCGGCACCTCATATTTAATATAATCTGCCAGTTTCGTCGGGAAACAGAATCGATTTTGACGGTTATTAGACTTATTTATTATGGCTAAGGAACCATTCATCAGATAGCGCTCTAATTCTTCACTAGGCAAGAAGCCCGTAAAAATTACAAAATCCGATAGTTGATTCCTTAATATAAAATCAGCGATCATCTTGTAGTCAGTCGAACCTTTTACATCGCCAGTTATTACAAGCTTAATTGGTTGCTTTAATCGATCAATTGAAATTTTAAAGGCTTTCAGTATACCTATTATGCCGTCTTTACTTTCTACAACCGAACCCGTATGTATAATATATGGATCTTTAAGCGGGGAGCGACAAGAAACCCTGATTTTTGAGCAATCACCAAGAATAGGCATTATTAGCGAAAAAGCCTTGCGGGATTTATACCGATTCACTAAATTATTCAACGGAGTTGAAATTACAATAAAACCATCATAGAGTGGGAAAATTCCCTTCAATAGAAAAAATCTTTTAATCTTCGTGATAATATTACTTTCTCGTGTCACGAAAGGGTATTCATTAATCTCAAGTAATATTTTCGCCCCATTAAATAATTTCGAGAAGGGCAAGAATGCTCGAAAATCAACCGAAGTCCCTATTACAATAAAATAATCAAACCTATCTTGATTTCGGAATACCTGTAAAATGGTCATAATATGACACCATATGTCTACTATTTTACGAATCGCTTTATTTTTATCTCTCTTCAACCTGTCGTTGATATATCGAAAAGCAACTTTTTCATATACCCCCTTCGATTTCAAGTTTCTCATATCGGTAAACGTTTCGGTTGGATTAGTAATTAATAATTCTACGCTAGCTCCAGATTCCACTAAACCTTTACATATGTAATGGGTTCGATTCGTACCCGCATTTCCAATTGGGAATGAAGATGTAAAAATAACTTGTATTTTCATAGTACTTGGCTAAACATTTATGTTTCCAACAAGATACCGGAAAATGTTTGAGAAAGATTATCCGAATAAAAACATCGCTGATTGTCTATCAAATGCTGGTAACGTTCTCTACCAACCGGATCTATAATAATAGTTTGAAATCCATTGTCATAGGCATCCTCAATGGTGGAACTCCAGGGTGAAACAACAATCAGATTGAAAATATTATTTCCTTCCAGCCAATTTTCAGAACGATCAAACTGATAGTTCACTTTGTAAGCCGTCATTTGCTCAATAAACAGAAATTCTTTATCCCTCTCGCGAGGGTGCAAACGAATTATCAAGTGAAAGTCGTCTTGTCGAATTTTCGCTAGAAATTTTTGCATAACGGGGTGCAATCCATTAAATTCCACTGTGGAAGCGTATAGCATATGGAAACCGGGGAAAACTCCGCGTTTTTGTCGAGGATACGGGATAAGGCGGTATTCTGCCGGAAAATTTAGGCAAAGATGGGTTTTTAAATATTCAATAGTTGGCTGGTTCTTAACATAAAAGACATCAGCAATCTTTACAGGCGCAGATTTTGAGTAGGGCGGATAATTGACCATACTTCCATGTTGAACTTCAATAAGGCAAATATTCTGCCTAAACGCAGAAAATATCAACGATAGGCTATTCAAATTGTAAAACCATAACATATAAACTTCATGCCGCTCCAATCGCTTAATGATTGCATTATTGACCAGAGAATATGCCTTGAAATAACACATAAATTGGGCGCGGTCGCGGTAGAAAAAGCTCAGGAATTTAACCAAAACACCCAGGTTGTAAACTTTTTGTCCATTAATTTCATCAAGTAAGATTTCTTTAGATGGATTAATGAAAATAATATTGTCCGTAAATAAAGGTTTCACAACCCTGTCAACCAACTTGCCATCCACAAGATTACAGAAATTTCTCGCGGTATATACAAACCTTTTATTTTTGAGGGAATTCTTGTTAAATCTAACCTTCAGGTAAAGTCGTGCAAAATCAAAGATCGAAAACAATAAAAGATTAAAAAATCTTATGAACCGAAAGAATATTGGTTGAATTCCAGCATCTGGTTTGGTTTCTGTTGACCAGCCAGAGTTCTTGAAATTCAATTCATCCTCAATCAGAGTATTTATGTATGTTTCTATCTCATTCAATTTCATAAGATCTTTATAAACTCATCGCATACTTCACGCACCGCGCCATGACCGCCTGCCCTCATAGTGACTATTGCTGCCACAGATTTAACTGCATCTACCGCATCATAAGGAGCGCAAGCCAATCCAACAGCCATTAAGACTGGTAAATCGGGCAAATCATCACCCATATAGGCAACCTCACCCAAGTTAATGCTCAATTGCTTGCAAATCCGTTTCAAACAGGCTAATTTATCCTGCGTATCCAAATAAACGTGCTTGATGCCAAGCGCCTCAGCCCGAACACGCACAATCTCACATAAAGCGGATGAAATAATAGCAATCTGAATGCCCGCTTGCATCACCTGTTTCAAGCCCAATCCGTCTTTAATGTCAAAACGGCGAAATTCACGACTATCATCAGCAATATAAACGCCGCCATCGGTCAGAACCCCATCCGAATCCAGCGCCAGCAAGCGAATACGTTTTAATTTTTCGCGGATTTCAAAAGATAATACAGCCATCAATATTTTCGACCACCGGCCCAAATATCTAAAAGCATTATCAAAAACATTTCCATATCTGCCAGCGGAATCATATTTGGGCCATCGCTCAAAGCCTTATCAGGTTGCGGGTGCGTTTCAATGAAAAAACCGTCCACTCCCGCTGCCGCGGCGGCGCGAGCAAGGTAAGGAGCAAATTCACGCTGCCCGCCGGAAGAGCCGCCCATACCGCCAGGCATTTGCACACTGTGGGTAACATCGAAAACCACCGGGGCAAACTGACGCATAATGGGTAAAGAGCGCATGTCCACCACCAGGTTATGATAGCCAAAAGTACTGCCACGTTCAGTGAGAAAGACCTTCTTATGAACTCCCTGCGCCTTTTCAACGGCATATTGCATATCTTCAGGAGCCATGAATTGTCCTTTTTTGATGTTAACCGCCCGTCCAGAGACGCCTGCCGCCGTCAGTAAGTCAGTCTGGCGGCACAAAAAAGCAGGGATTTGCAAAACATCCGCCACATCTGCCACCGCCTTGACTTGATTACTCTCATGAACATCGGTCAAAATCGGCACGCCCACCTGTGTATGCACTTTTGCAAGAATTTCCAGGGCTTCATCGAAACCGATAGAGCGAAAAGACTGGCCCGAGGTGCGATTAGCCTTGTCAAAGGAGGCTTTGAAGACATAACCAATGCCGAGCTTTTGGCTCAGCGCGCTTAATGATTCCGCAACGCGCAAGCAAATATCGAGCGCCTCAATCGCACAGGGTCCGGCTATTAGAAGCATTTTATCGCCGCCGATGGTTATGCCAGGAACAATTTCCAAGGGTTGTGTCCACTGTTTCTGCATCATAAACCTGCCTGGTAAATATCGTGAATACGCAACAGTCCCGCCAGATTACCATCATCATCAAGCACAGGCAAAACGGAAATCTGAGAAGGACGTTTTTCCATCAAATTGGCCGCTTCAGCCAGAGAAACCTGAGCCTGAGCCGTAGTCGGATTGGCTGTCATAACCTGTCCAGCCCGCAGGTCGCGAATATCATCCGTGTGCTGTAATGCGCGGCGCACATCGCCATCAGTGATAATGCCAGCCAGACGGCCGCGATGATCCAACACACAGACTGCCCCAAGCGGGAAGCGAGTCAGAGCAATCACGACCTCTTTGAGAGAAACTTCCGGGGAGAGGCAGGCGACCTGTTCGCGCTTATGCATGACATCCGCTACATGCAGCCACAGGTTGCGTCCTAACTGCCCGCCTGGATGAAAACGGGCAAAATCCTGGGGTTTGAAATCATGAATCATCATCAATGCCGCAGCCAGGGCATCGCCCAGCGCCAGGGCTACTATTGCACTGGCAGTTGGAGCGAGATCAAGCGGATCGGCTTCACGTTCCACACTGGCATCCAGAACTGCATCCACCTCACGGGCGAGGGCGGAGTTCGAGTTTCCTAAAATTCCAATCAATGGGGAACGAAATTCACGTAAAATCGGAATAAGCCGTAACAACTCAACAGTAGATCCGCTTTTAGAAATTAAAATGGTTGGATCGCCAGGGGTATATACTCCCAAGTCGCCATGAACCGCATCAGCCGGATGCAAGAAAATAGCAGGCGAACCGGTACTTGAGAAAGTGGCGGCAATCTTTTGGGCAATGTAGCCGGATTTACCCATACCGCTGACTACAATCTTGCCGGGATTAGCGACCAGTAAAGACACCGCCTGCGATAAGCCGCCATTTAAGCGCGCGGCCGCAGATTGCAAGGCTTCGGCTTCAATGTGCATGGCTGCCTGAGCCGCGACCATTGCCTGGTCCAGTCTGTCTATGGACATAAGATTTGGCGCACTTTCTCCAGGTCTTCCGCAGTATCCACCGCTATGGAGCGATAGGTCGTTTCGATTGTCTGAAAGGTATGCCCGGCCTCAAGAAAGCGCAATTGTTCGAGGTTTTCGGCTGCCTGCAAGGGACTGAACGGTAAACTGGTATATTCAGCAATTACCGCTGGACGGTAGCCATAGACTCCAATATGTCCCCAAAACAACTGCCGTTCAAGCCATTTTTCCTGCGGGCAATCGCGCACATAGGGGATGGGGCTTCGAGAAAAATACAGCGCGCGTCCATCTTGTGTTCGCGCTACTTTTACCACGTTGGGATTGAACAAATCTTCTACATTCGTAATGCGGTACACAGGAGTCATTAAATCACAAGGACTGGCTTTCCATTTTTCAATAAGCGCGTCAAGCATATCAGGATCAATTAGCGGCTCATCCCCTTGAACATTTAGAATCAAATCCGCATCTAGTTGGTCGCGCAGAGAAGCGATCCGCTCCGTGCCAGATTGACAATTCGGGTCAGTTAGCAACGTTTTGCCGCCCCAGCCAACCGCCGCCTGCATTACTTCAGGCGCATCGGTGGCGATTATGACATCATCAATGTTTTTAGCTTGTGAAACGCGTTCCCAGACATGCTGAATGAGCGGTTTGCCGCAAAGTTCCGCCAGCACCTTGCGAGGCAGGCGGGTGGAGGCGAGGCGGGCGGGGATAATGGCGGTGGATATGGTCATACTTTATTCAAGCGACGCCACGCAAACTGAAATGGCTTACGCAGCCCCAGGCCATCCACAAAATTCACCCAAAACCCTAAGCGTCCGAGATAGCGCGGCTGATACAAAACAGCCTTTACTAAGTGCCAGATTTTATATGCCCCTTTTGGACTCCTTCGGGCGTAACTGTAATGCCCTTGCCCTATTCGATGACGACCGATAATCCATCTCCGCAAGACAGCAAACCAGCCTCCACCAGTTATATATCTCAAAGACTTCGGGGCCTCGCGATACATCGCGAGGACCTGCGATATCGATTTGCTATGACCGTGAAAACGGTAAGTGGCCAGCGGCATGTCACCCAAGATGAATGTCCCGGCCCGCGCAAGGCGGTAATACAATTCCCTGTCCATCGTATAATGTAAATCTTCTCGCAGAAACCGCCCAACCTGACCCAACACAGAACGATTCCAAAAACCAGACTGCTGAGGCAGATGCCATTCTTCATGGTCCACGACGCTCAAATCAAGCGGGGCCGGCATTGGAAGTCTTGGCACGCCTACATTTCTGATAGATGAACTTTCGTCACAATAACTCACCGCCCCTACGAAGGCAGCTGCGCTTGGATTTTCCCGCCACCAAGTAGCCACCTGCACCAACGCCAACGGTAAATAGGTATCATCGCTATTCAGATATGCCAATAAATCTCCCGTTGCCCTTTCCCAACCCTTATTAATGGCATGACTCTGCCCTCTATCCGGCTCACTGACCCAATACGCCAGCCAGGGTTCGTATTTCTTAATAATTTCGACACTATTATCCGTACTTCCTCCGTCAATAATGATATATTCCAAATTAGGATAGCCCTGCAACAACACCGAGCGGATGGTTTCTTCGATAAACTGCCCTTGATTATAAGACGGCGTGACGATGCTGATGCGCGGCCAAGGAGAGCCATCCGGCATGGATTCGGGCAAGGGCGGAGTTTCTTCGGTCCAGGGCCAGCCGGTTTTATCGGGGGGAGGCGGAGGGAGTTCATTCATGGTCAATGAACGCATCTTTAACCTTAACCGCATTTACAAATTCTTCAACCTCGAAGAACATAGCCTCAACCATTCTTAAATACTCGTCACTCTTTTCCCACCACCTAATTTCCAAAAGTTCGTTAATAATTTCATCTTCAAAGCGATAACCTATAATCCGAATGGGACAACCAACTGCAATAGCATAAGGAGGGATATTTTTTGATACAACTGCTCCTGCACCTATTACCGCCCCATCTCCAATGCAAACACCATCTAATATCGTTACATTCATACCGATAAACACATCATTCCCTATGGTTATCCACTTCCTTTCTTCTATTTTATTTACAGCAGAAATAGAGGCGCCATTTTGTTTGTTGGTTGAATAAAAATACGGGGATGTAGAAACGCCTTTTATTGGATGAATGCCACGTCCACAGACGAGATTCATACCTATTGAACAAAATTTGCCAATATCAGTTCTGGATACTTGTGAATTGCTAGCAATATAGGAATAATCATCAATGGTTACATAATCTAATTGATATGGAGGATACAATTTACTTTTAGGCGATATTTTACATTCATAGGCTTTATTGATGAATTGGTGCCATGCAAATTTATTCGCCTCGACGCCAATAAAAGCTAACTCAGGCACGAGTTTGATTAACGTTTTTTTTATTGATTTGCGCACAATAGATTTAAGTTTTTGAACTAAATCTAAATTCTTCATATAAATTATTCCAATCAGCAAATTGTAAAGCATATTCAGAACGAATCTGCTCCTTCATTTGTTTTCCTACACCTAATGGTGATTTTACAAAAGTTGTAAAATCCTTTCCATAAAAAACCTTATCATTTGTTATTTTAGAAACAGTCTCTGCGCTTGCATTTTTTAATGCGTTGTCGGCACGTTGTTCGTCATATTCAAATCCTATAAAAGATAGTATTTGGTAAAGGTAGTTTCTAGGTTCTTGGACAACATCTTCATAACATAAAAAAATATGCTTACCTTTGTGTAATTGGCTCCATTCCTGCAAATGGTCAGCCCATGAGCCATAGGGTAGATTTCCGTTCAGAAAATCTTGAGCAAATTCACTAAATTGACTATAGCTGCCCTTCCAATCCTTCATAAAATGAAAGTACGACCAAGCACAATCAAAAGGGTTTCTGTATACATATATTACTTGAGAATAATCATTCCGAAATTTCTCATGGCTTTTTATCACCCGATGTTTTTTCTTAAATTGTTTAGGAATAATTCCCGATCGTTCATAATGAATATCAGGAATATAGGCTTGCAGTTCTTGTAGGTTAGTAATCAAAGGGCATTCCCAAATATAATTTGCTAAAACCAATCTCATCCAGGTATTTCCAGATCTTGGGTACGAAATTAACCAAATATCGTTTTGGTTAATCTGAATTTTATGCTTTTTCTTTTTTACAAAATTAACAAGTTTATTTATCATTGTTTCCTTAAAATTCTAAATCATCGTTATTCTTTAAATTTACACTAGCATTAATAACTTCATCATCACTCCATTTTATTTTAGGCGCAACTACGCCTGCCCACTTTGAGTCGGCATAAAAAGAACCATGGGCGTCCCCTCCAGTTGTAGAAAGGGATAACCAGTCTTGTCCTTGCACCAGGACCTTTACACCAGGAATGCCAGCATGAATATGCACATAATATGAATCACGATTTAGAAGGTTGGGCGGAATCGTGCATGATGTTTTATATAAGTTAGGCTCTAATTGAATCGAGCCTCGCCTTTGATGGTCTGTAGTAGAAAAAGCAACAATACCATCTTGCGTTTTTATTTGGATAATCCAACGTAAACCCCTAATTGGAATTAATACTTCATAACCAATTTCAATACGAATAGGCTTGTGCAAATCAAATATTTCAGCAGTTTCATTTTCAACATTAAGAAGTTTTACCCATCTCAAACGCAATTCCTGTGTTCCAGGCGCATAACTACCATCCCAATAGCGCTTTCCACTTCCTTCAATAGACTGATTAGTAAAGTACAAATATTCTTTAATGGCTTCGTTAGTATCAGCATTAACTTGAATATTTCCACAGTGAAGAACTATTGAACGTGAACAAAGGGAGCGCACCGCCGCCATATTATGGCTGACAAATAACACTGTCCTACCTCCTTTTGCCACATCGCCCATTTTGCCGAGGCACTTCTTCTGAAACTCGGCGTCGCCGACTGCAAGGACTTCGTCCACCACGAGGATTTCGGGGTCGAGATGCGCGGCGACGGCGAAGGCTAAACGGACATACATGCCGCTGGAGTAGCGTTTGACGGGGGTGTCTATGTATTTTTCGACGCCGGCGAAGTCCACAATTTCGTCAAATTTGCGGTCAATTTCGCGGCGCGACATGCCCAAAATGGCGCCGTTGAGGTAGGTGTTCTCGCGCCCGGTCAGCTCGGGGTGGAAGCCGGTGCCGACTTCGAGCAGGCTGGCGACACGTCCCTTGACCCGGATCCTGCCGCTGGTGGGCGCAGTGACGCGTGAGAGAATCTTGAGCAGGGTGCTTTTCCCCGCGCCGTTGCGCCCGATGATGCCCAGCACCTCTCCCTGCTCGACGGTGAACGAGACGTCCCGCAAGGCCCACACTATATCGTCTTCCTCGCCGTTTGAACCGCGAAGCCCGCTAAGGCCGCCAGGATTTAATTCTTCCTTTGCGCTCTTTGCGCTCTTGGCGGTTAAGAGGGGATCGGTTTCGCCGATGCGCAGGTGCGGATTGGGCCGGCCGCGCAGTCTCGCCCACCAGGCTTCGAGGTCGCGCGAGAAGGTCCCGGTGTTGATCTGGCCGAGGCGGTAGGATTTGGAGAGGTTTTCGACGGAGATGACATTCATGACGGGAGACGAGGAGACGGGAGACGGGAGACGGGAGATGGGAGATGGGAGACGGGAGACTGACCGGTCCCCCGTCCTCCATCCTCGGTCCCCAGTCCCCAGTCCCCTCCCGCTACCGAAGCGCTCTTCGAAACGCAGACAACTTGATAAACAACTGATGACCTTGCTCACGCAGAGCGAAAAGGCCTCCTGCTGAGGCATAGCCATGGAGTTCGATCAAATCAAAACAGGCGACTGTTTCCAGATACGAGCGCAGGGCGAGCTCTAAAAATCGATTTTGTTCCGGGGCGATGTTCAGCGCTCTCATCCTGTCTTCCTGCGGACGCGAATCTTGCGGCTGGTTGCAATGACAACCGCGCCTGATAGCAAGTCATTGGCATGATGCTTCAGAACATATTCAACCAAAGACAAGCGCTCGACGCGGGGCAGGTTCTCGAGACGCAACACGCCTGCATGGGGTTTATTTTCCCGCCAAATCTTTTCTTCGAAATCCTGGTCGGTTGTAACGATAATGCGCTCCTCGCGTATCGCTAACTCTAGAATCGTATCGTCCCACATTTTGGGATCGAGGTCTTTCACCAGAGTTACGTTATGCCCGCGCTCCGACAACCAGCGCGCCAATGAACCGCTTGCATTAACGTCCAATAGAAATTTCATTTAGGCGGCCATGCGGTCAAAAACCAGTTCGCCAGCGACCAGATGCTGCGCATACGCGAGCGCCGCTTGAATGTCCTGCGATTCAAGGAGGGGGTAATCCTCCAGAATTTCCTCGGGCGCGCTTCCCTTTGCCAGCAATTCGAGGATCATTTCCACCGAGATGCGCATGCCGCGAATTACCGGCTTGCCGAGCAGAACATGCGGGTCAAATGTGATTCGTTGCAGTAAATTTTCCATCAAAGCTTCCTTTCGTAATCATCCGCTCTTCCAGATGATCGCGATAATCCTGCATAAAAACATCCCTGGGCAGGATACCGCTCAACCGGCGAACGATGGGGGCGTTATTCAATGGTTCAAGAGCGGGGATCCGGCGCAGATAGGCCTCAACCAGTCTGTAAGCGTTGTATGGTTCTCCGCCGCGTAGCGCTTCATGTTTTCCAGTAAATCCCGCGGTATGCGCACAGTTAATTTTGTTTGTTCCATGGCAAACCTCCTGTCGTACATGTTAGCATTTCTTTGTACGGCTGTCAAACAAAGAGAGCGAAAGTTTGAAGACGGGAGATGGGAGACGGGCCGGTCTCCCGTCCTCCGTCCCCTACACCGTATCCATAAACGTCTGCTCCACCCGGTTGAAGATGACCGCGCCGATGAAGACGACCGCCAGCATGAAGCCGAAACTGTAGAGCAGGCGGCCCAGGTCCACGCTGCCCGCGCCCAGGAAGGCGTAGCGGAAGGCTTCCACGATGGACGTCATCGGGTTGGCGAGGATGACCCACTGCCAGCGCGCCGGGATGGACGAGACCGGATAAATGACCGGCGTGGCGTACATCAGCAGCGATACGCCAAAGGCGACGAGGAAGCGCAGGTCGCGGTACTTGGTGGTCAGCGAGGAGATGATGATGCCAAAGCCCAGTCCCAACCCGGCCATGACGAGGACGAGCAGCGGCGAGAGCGCGACCCACAGCCAGTTAACTCGCACGTCCGCGCCGCGCAGCGCGAAGAAAAGGACGAACGCCAGGAACAGGCCGAACTGGATCAGGAAGGTGATCAGGTTCGAGATCAGGATCGAGACCGGCACCGCCATGCGCGGGAAATATACCTTGCCGAACAGGTTGGCGTTCTGCACGAAGGTCTCGCTGGTCTTGGTCAGGCAGGCCGCGAAGTAACTCCACACCACCGTCCCGGACATATAAAAGAGGAACTGCGGCAGTCCGTCGGTGGGCAGGCTGGCGATGTTGCCGAAGATGACCGTGAACGTGACCGTCGTCAACAGCGGCTGGATGAGATACCACAGCGGGCCGAGGATGGTCTGCTTGTAGGCCGCCACGAAATCGCGCCGCACGAAAAGCGCCACCAGGTCCCGGTAACGCCACAGTTCGCCCAGGCGCAGGTCGAGCAGGCCGCGCTGGGGCTGGATGACCATATCCCATTGTTCGTTTTCGATCATTCGTTGAATTCCGAGCATCCGCCCTTCCGACAGGAGATATCCTTCGGACAGGAGCCGCGTCGTAAAGCGGCGAGTGATGGAGTCTCGACTCTCTTGCGGAGGCCGCGCTGCGCGCCCGCCCATCGTCTTGTTGCCTGTCTCATAAAAAAACCGCTGGTCATTCTTGATTCTCGTCAAGGCCAGGCGGTCCGGCAGAACTTGGGCGTTACAGCGTTGGACTTTGATTCAAGCCCAGTCCAACCTGCTTCTCCGTTCGAGCAGAAGAGCCATTGTGCATACCATTCCCATCGAACGGCGGTATTATACCGCAAAAAAACCCGTCGCGTTCTCATTCTTTTTGTACACGGATTTTTTGGCTCTATCCGCGAAAATCTGTAAAATCCGCGTAACCCGTGTACGCAAGTTAAAGCGGAATTTCACGCCGCGGCGCGGGAGGGGGACGCGGGGCGCTCCTTGTATCCCAGCAGGCGCAGCGCGTTGAGCGCGACTACCAGCGTGCTGCCCTCGTGGAAGACGACCGCCAGCCCGACACCGACAAAGCCGGTCAACGAGGCCGCCGCCAGCAGGACGATCACGCCCAGCGCGATGGACAGGTTCTGCACGATGACCCGCCGCGTGGCGCGTCCCAGCCCGACGGCAAACGGCAGCTTGGAGAGATCGTCGCCCATCAAAACCACGTCGGCGGTTTCGAGCGCCACATCCGTCCCCGCGCCGCCCATGGCGATGCCCACCGAGGCATTCGCCAGCGCGGGCGCGTCGTTCACGCCGTCGCCGACCATCGCCGCCTGCCCGTATTCCTGCGTCAGGGAGCGGAGCGCGGCCAGTTTATCTTCGGGCATCAGTTCGGCGCGGTACTCGGCAAGGCCGATCTCGCGGGCGATCGCCGCGGCCGCGCGGGCGTTGTCGCCCGTCAACATAACGGTATGCCGCACGCCGATCCTTTCCAGGGCCTTCATCGTCGGCGCGGCCTCGTCTCGCAGCGTGTCGGCCAGCCCGATCAGCCCCAGCGCGGTCTGTCCCTCAGCGACCCACATCAAGGTCCTGCCCGCGTCTTGCAGCGCCTGCGCTTTCTGGAGCGCGTCTTCGGGCAGTTCCACGCCGGCCGCGTCCATCAATTTTTGGCTGCCGATCCAGACCGTCCGTCCTTCGAAGACGGCGCGCAGGCCGCGCCCCGTCAACGCCTCCACTTCGTCCATCGCGGCAACCGGCAGCCCCCGAGTCTGAGCCGAGCGCAGGACGGCTTGCGCCAGCGGATGCGCGGAACGGGATTCCGCGCCCGCCGCGATGGAGAGCGTCTCCGCTTCCGTCCTCGGGGAGGCGGGAAACACGACCAGGTCGGTCACTTCGGGGCGGCCATGCGTGAGCGTGCCGGTTTTGTCGAACGCGATGGCGTCCAGGCGGCCGAGGTTCTCGAGATGCGCGCCGCCCTTGACCAGCACGCCGTTGCGCGCCGCCTGCGCGATCCCGGCCAAAACGGGGGCAGGCGCGCCCAGCGCCAGCGCGCACGGCGATACGGCGACGAGCAGGCTCATCGCCCGCAGGAACGATTCGCGAAACGGGAAGCCGAACAGCGGCGGGACGACGACCGCCAGCGCGGCGAGTCCCAGCGCCGCGGGGACGAAGACGCGCTCGAATTTTTCCACGGTTTGCTGCGTGGGCGATTTCTGCGCCTGCGCCTCTTCGACCATCTTCATCACGCGGGCCAGGGTCGAATCTTTTGCGAGGCGGGTCGTCCTCACTTCCAGCGCGCCTTCGCCGTTGACCGTGCCGGCAAAGACCTGGTCGCCCGGGGCTTTGTCCACGGAAAGCGATTCGCCCGTGACGGGGGCCTGGTCCACGCTGGAGCGGCCTTCGGCGACGACCCCGTCCACGGGGATGCGAACGCCCGGGCGGACGATGACGACGTCGTCGAGTTGGAGCGATTCGACGGGGAGTTCGCGTTCCCGGCCGTCGCGCCGGACGAGGGCGGTCTTCGGCGCGAGGTCGGCGAGAGCGCGGACGGCGGCGCGGGCGCGGTCGAGGGCGCGTTCTTCGAGGGCGTGTCCGAGGCTGAAGAGGAAGAGCAGCAGCGCGCCCTCGGCGAACTGCCCGAGGCTGGCCGCGCCGATGGCGGCCGCCACCATTAAACCGTCGGTGTTGAAATGCCGGCCGCGCAGGGCGTGCCAGGCGTGGCGCGAAATATCCCAGCCGCCGAAGAGGTAGGCGGCGGCGTAGAGACCGAGACTGAGGGAGGTCGGGAAGCGCAACAGGAGTCCGCCCAGCCAGCCAACCAGCAGGAACAGCCCGGAGAGCAGGCTGAAGAGCAGTTCGCGGTTTTCCAGCAGGCGCGAGTGAAATTCGTCGAGCGGGACCTGGTAGCCGAGCGAGCGCACGCGTTTTTCGATGGCGGCTCGGCTGGTCTTTTGGCGGTCGTATTCCACCCACATGGTTTCGGCCGGGTAGTTGACGCTGACGTTCAGCACGCCGTCCATGCGCCCGAGGCTGTGTTCCACCACCAGGCTGCAATCCGAGCAGTCCATGCCTTCGATGCGGATGGAGGCGTGACGGAAGCGGCTGGCGATCTCCGCGCCGGCGCGTTCGGCCATGCGTTTGACGTCGGGCAGGGTCAGGAGGTTGGGATCGTAGTGCAGGCATACGTCCGCGGGCGATCGTTCGCGTTCGACGTGGGCGCGCAGAATCCCCTTGCGGTTTTGCAGCGCGGCTTCCAGGCGGGAGAGGCATTCGTCTTTCTCGTCTTCGATGCCCGGAAGCAGGAGCGGGAGGTCGAGCTTGACGGTTTTTTCCATCCGGGAGGGGTCCGTTTCTGACGCGGTTGTGGGGCGGCTCATCCGTGGCGGACATGGTCCAGCCCGCGTTGAAAGAGTTCGACGATGTGGTCGTCGTCCAGGCTGACGAACACATTGCGTCCCCGCTTGCGGGCGCGGATGATGCGTTTGTCGCGCAATCCGCGCAGTTGGTGCGAGACGGCGGATTTGGTCAGTCCCAGCCGCGCGACGAGTTCGCCGACGCCCACCTCCCCGTCCATGAGCGCGCCGATGATGCGCACGCGCGTGGGGTCGCTGAGGGCCTCGAAGAGGCTGGCGAGGCGGGAGGCGGTATCGGGAGGGATGAATTTATCCGGCATGGTAATGGACGCTCTGTGTTCGTTTAGTTGAACGATTGCTCAACTGTTGACAATGCTACCATGCGCGGATAAACGCTGTCAAGAGGCGCGGCAGAAGCGCGTCGCCGCGCCGCCCTGTGCGCCAGGCCCCAAGCGGATGTACAATGGGGACCGTTCGCCCCGATCGCAGCGGCCGGGGCCAAATTCCCAGTTCTTCGACAGCCTCGTTGGACGGCTTCGCAATCACATCAAAAGGAGTGTACACCATGAAAAAATCGTTCCCATCAGCGCTCTTTGCGTTTGTCGTGCTGGCAGTTTTGTTGAGCGGATGCGCCCCCAAACCCTGGGTAAGCGCTGCAAGCATCGTCTCCAAACAAGATCGCCCCATGGAAAAACAAAATGTCTCCGACCAGTGGGACGGCGCGTTACTGGCGGAAAATCTGCTCTTTTCCGGCGAGTTCGAGATGAAGTTGAGCATGAAGTCGGTTGGCGAAAATATCATCGGTTTAACGTACGCTGAAGGGGGAGGGGAACCGTGGTGGGCAGGCACCAAGCGCATGGAGCTCTCCTGCATGGACGGGAGGCTGGGGGTCATTCTTCGCGACGGCGCGTCAGAATCTCCCGTATACACAGATGAACTGGATATGCCAGGCGGCAACTCCGAAACCAGTTGCGATATCACAATTAGATTCGATCAATCTGCAAAGAAAATCCAGTTTCTCCAAAACAACGAGGCTGTTCTCCTGCTCGTTCCAGAAGAGGTCGGGGATTTTCAAGGCGGGTTATTTCCTGGCGGGAAAATCATGAAAGTTGATTTAAGCCTGCCCCCGAATGCGGGTAATTCGAATTCGGGCGTCGAATTTTCAAGCGTCAAGCTGATCGAGTTGGTTTTTTCTGTTCCGCCAGGCGAGTAGCGTCAAAACGTCACGCGCGTCCCCGCGCCGGTTTCTGTCAAGCGCGGGGACGCCGCCAGGTTTAGGGTCGGTCGGGCGGCTGCATGGCTGAGGCGGCGGTAGCCATCGCCTTCTCATGCGGCAGGCCGCCGTCTTCCAGGTTGCAGTTGGACGCGCCATGAATACTCTGAAAAACATTCTGTTCGTTCTATCCACAGGATACGTCTTCGTCTATTTTTCGGAACATTTATTTTGGGCGCATGTTCGGGCAGACGATTCGCTCAAAAACTGGTTCAGCGCATGGATGGTTTATTCGCTGATGGCCTACATTTTCCTTCGCCTGGTTTCCTATTTTCGAGTTAAAGGAATTTGGGCCTTATTTCTGGCTGGGGCTGTTTTTGGCTGGCTTGCCGAAGGCGTTATTGTGCAAACCGCCTATGACATGCTCCCCTTATCCATCTCATTTACAGGACTCGCCTGGCACGCCCTGCTGACCGTATGGATCGGTTGGTATGCGGTTCAAAAAGCGCTCCTGTCTTCCAACATCTGGTCGAGCATAAAACTTTCCAGCCTGACAGGGTTGGTTTATGGTTTTTGGGCCACCAGCTGGTGGACTGAGCCGGACGGCAGGGTCTCATCTGTCCTTGAATTTTCCGCGTTTACTTTCACGACTACAACGCTGGCAATACTTGCCTACTGGCTGGCGAATTGGAGTTCGTCAACCCCGATGAAGTGGAATCGCTGGACGACGATTGTAATCAGCGGCTTGTTTGCGCTTTATTTCCTTTTAATAGCGGCGCCCGCCAGCCCAATCGCAGTCATTATCCTGCCCATTCTTTTTGGGCTATCGTACTGGGGATTGCGTCAAAATCGCGCGAGCGAGGCCGAGGGTTCGCTGCTGGAAACGCTGAACGGCCGCGCTCCCCTGAAAAACTACCCCGGGTTATTTGGCCTGCCTGTTACAAGCGTCCTTATATACGCTCTCGCCATGTCAATAAACTTAACGGCGCACGCCAATTGGATTCTGTATTTCATCGCCACGCCGCTTGGATTTATCGTCTTTGCCGTCAGTTTATATAAGCTACAGCGACAAAAGCGAGCTGGCGCAGCATCCTAAAAGACGGACAAAGCGGCGCGGCTTCAATTCCAAACGGGGCTGCCGCGCTCCGCCCGGGGACGGCGGCGCCGACCGTTACGCGCAGCCTCAGTCTGACTGCCCAACGCGCGTATCCAAGCGGAATTGTATGGCTTGAGCGCGCAGCGCAACGACCCGAAGAAACCGGCGGCTAAGTTGCCGGGACTCGCTGTTCGAAATACGCAAGACCGCCAGGCATTCAGCCTGGCGGTCTTTGGATTCGTTCAGGTAGCGGGGGCAGGACTCGAACCTGCGACCTCCGGGTTATGAGCTGCAATCTTCAACCACAAACTTACGAGCGACAGGCTGCTGTTTTTAAGGTAGCCTTACGATCTTTGATTCGTAAGAGCCTGTAGATGTTTGGTCACAGAAACGGCGACCAGTTATCCTTATATCACAAAGGTTTTTTTTCTGCAACGATTGTTTGATCTAAGTTGGATACATCGTGGGGGTGAAAACACTCTTTGGAAACGGATTCTTCTTTCTTCTGCCGCCTACGTAGGTAGACAGTTTTCGTATCCGTCTCTATAATTCCGAACGTTTCCACTTTCCACAATCCATTCTGCCCTCTCAAGAAGCCCGGCTAACGCTGGGCTTTTCCCGTTGTATCCCACCTCCATAGCCAAATCATTCCCAGGAGAACATTCGCCTCAATTCACCTCCCATTTCCACCATCTGTCCCGTTCCACAAGGAAGTTCAGACGTTCCTGCCGCGGTTCCAAACCTGAATACACCCAACTGAAAGGAGAAGCACGCCATACAGGAAATGACTCATATCCCATCCGTTTGCCGCATGCGCCGATACACTTGGCCATGCGGCTCGTGGTCGCGGCTTATAGACCGATACAGTCGTTGACCTGAACCGATCCCACAACCTCATATCCTGCACGTAACACAAAACGGGCGCCGTTCCCAGTTCATCCTGGGCGGCGCCCGTTTTCGATTCCTGCCCTACAGCGAGGACTCGCCGGAGTGAGAGGCCCGGCACACAAAAGGTGAGACCGCCCAGTTGCAGCTGGACGGTCTCAATGGTGCATAGAACATGCGTTCCGATAATACCACAACCAGCAAGACTGTCAAGATTTCCGCGCCGTTTCGCTTGAACGCCGCCCAGCGCCGTGTGTTCGCCAATGGCCAATTGCTCAATACCGCCGCCCCCTCCGGGCGACAGCAGGGAGATTACCTCTACTCTGCCACCGTTACACTGCTGCGCGAGAACGCGGCGCTGTACACCACCGCACCCGTGTGGGCCAGCGTGGAGATCCGATGAGCAGATACCGACACACTGGACTACGCGGATGCGTGATCATGCCATTTCCCTGGAAGGATTCAACCCATCCACGAAAGGAGAATGAGCATGAGAACCTATGCCTGGCTTCTCATTCTGGTCGCCATCGCCGCGAGTCAGCCGCAACACTGGCTTGGCAGTTTCCTGGCAGCCCTCGCCCGTCTGCTGGGCGAATAGATCCTCGCAAAGGAGGCCGTAGAAAATCACATGGACGATATCCTCTCTGCCGCCGAAGAGATCCTGGGAACCGCGGTTCGGGTGGAACACAATCGGGACTGGGCCATCTTCTGGTGCCCGTTTCATAACGACTCGAATCGAAAAGGCCAAGGCGGTCACCCGAACTTCGGTGTGCATCTGGTTCATGGTTACTGGAAGTGCCTGCGCTGCGGTGCGACCGGCGGCTCGTTGAATTCCCTGCGCAAGAAACTTGGGCAGGATTGGAGACCACCCGTATCGGAAATGCGACCGACACGCCCGCCCAGGCCGCCGTCACAGATCGAACAACTGGATGAAGCTGTATCGGAGGCACGCTCGGTGGTGCAACGTTCTCCCGCCTGGCCGTACCTCGCATCACGCGGTGTGCTGCCATACACCGCGCTGGTGTATGGATTGGGTTATGGCATGCCCGTGCCACGCGTCCATCGCGAGACCATCGAAGCCGCCACGCAGTCCATGCTGGTGCGCAAGGATGGAACGTGGCTGTGGGCGGGCGGCGTGATCTACGCCGACCCGCCAACACACCCCACCGTGATGAACGTGCGCTACCTACCCAAGGAGCAACTGCCCAAAGGGACGCGGACATTCAAGCCCGAAAAGAATCACAAAACCTGGGGCAACCGCATTCAGCCTTTGGGCTGCTGGCGCATCACACCCGCCACGCGCACCGTGATCGTGCTCGAAGGTTTGTTCGACCTGCTCATCACCGCGCAGAAAATACACCAGCTCGGGCGCGAAGCCGATACGGTGGCGGTGTACACCAACGGCGCCAGCCCCTCCGCCAAAATGCATCGGTGGTTCCGGGACTACGGGCAATACGAGTATGTCCTGATGCGCGATCCCGACCCCGCCGGGGTCGAGTGGGCGCTGGCGCTCTCGGCCTCCATCCGTAGCGGCGGTGCCAGTGTGCGCACGGTGTTGCCGCCAAATCAATTCGACCCGGATGAAGCCATCCTGAGCGGATGGTGGCCTGACATTCTTTGATGCCATTTCCCAGTCCCCACCCCAACTCGAACCGGAGAGCATTCCCGCTCTCCGGTTTTTCATTTTCTTCCCCCTATTCCCAGACGTTCTCAAAATCCGGTAACAAGGAGAAAACAACATGGTATCGGAAGACAACTTCGAGATTTTGAACGCGGCCGCGTGGCGCGCTGCGGGTAAATTCAACAGAGACTCCGAAATGCGTGAAGATTGTTATGAATACGTCCTTTATCACGCCGCCTTGAAGATCAACGAGGAACACAATGCCAATTACATGCGCATGCGCTGCGACTCACTCGCCCGCAACTGGTTCGACGATGATTACAACCGTCACAACAAACGTGCCGAGTACGGCATGGACCCAGAGGAGTTACCCTTCACCCGTTCCCAAAATGACCGGTGCACGACTCCGGAAGAACAGGTGATCGAGCGCGAAGAAATCGAGGAAATTTATCAGCTGTTTGCCAACGTCGGTTTGAGCCCATTTGAAGCAAGGGTGATCACGACACGTGCCGAGGGTTTTATCACAGCCCGCCAGATCGCTGAAGTAGAAAATGTGAAGTTCAATAATGTCGCTGTCTCCGCCTCCCGCGCGCGTCAAAAACTGGTACCCGTGCTCCGTAAAACCGCTATCTCCAAAGGTTACAACCCGGATGGACAGTTCACTCCCCGCCTGAGCCACAGCCGGGAAAACAAAAGCCAGAACAAGTGCGCGGATTACTACCATCCCGCCCGCGAAAGGAAGGCTAGGGCTACAACGAGCGCACAGGCAGGTCGGCACTATTGTGCTTGTTTCGCGACCACGTGATCCCGCAGTCGCGGGTTGGAAAAATCTGATTCTGGTGTCCCATAACCAGATCTCTTTCTTCCATCACACATAGCCGCCGTACCCTATCGGTATGGCGGCTATGCTTTTCGCAGTAGGTAGGTATGGAATCAAAAGCGAGGTTCTAGAAATGCGGATGGGTTCTGAAATCCTCGGCGAGCATCGCCAGGGGAGTGGGTTCCTTTTGAAAATCAGGGGCTTTTTTGTTTAAGTGAGTTCCTGCCTGCTATGGAGACCGGGTAAAGGTGCAGTAAAGAAAGTGCGTCGCGGGGGTTCCTCACAATCCCTCAGCGTGAGGCAATCCTTCACGTGGGGAGTCCCCTGCTCCGATCATTGCAGCCCCTGCCCCAGCCCGAAGCGACTTCCATATGCTGAGATGTGAATTCATTCCCGCCTTCCCGTGTACCCGTCGGGTACTCTCGCCTTCACTGGTTTCTGCGCTCCATAGCAACATCAATGGCTTTAAATAACTTGTTTTTTCCCTTTCCCGCTTCCCAATCAAGGACTTGTAGATGTTGAACCAATTCTGGAATTGGGCAATCATCTAAGCGAATGGGAATTATATAAATATCATCTGGGAGCATTCCTCGCCATTTTTCTAAAGCACGTTGTATCTCTTTTATTATCATTCCACGTCGACTCACAGAATTTTTAGATAATATTGGAACGAACAATTCGCTCTTATCTATTGCTATATTAATTGCATGAATCCAATCTTCTCCCCCTGCAATATCATGTACATCCATCCAAGGTTTGTATCCTTGCCGAGATAGCACCTGAAGTAGTGTAATATTGTTTCTGTAAATTTCAAGAAGAAGTAGGTCAAGTGTTATCCTTGCGGTTAGGAGACCAAAAGGAGAAGCACATGACCTACCGCGAAGATTTTACCCTACCAGCCGAATTGTTGGAGCAAGTACAAGAGCAAGGACTGGATGTTTTGCCAGAACTGCTTCGTGTGGTCCTGAATGCGGCGATGCAAGCCGAACGGACAGAACACTTGAAGGCAGCGCCTTATCAACATACGCAAGAACGAAGAGGCTATGCCAACGGCTTCAAGCCCAAGACGATGCAAACGCGGGTTGGCGAGATCACCTTTGCCGTGCCACAAGTGCGGGAAGGTGGCTTCTACCCGCAGGCGCTGGAGAAGGGCTTGCGCAGCGAACGAGCGCTAACCCTGGCACTGGCGGAGATGTATGTTCAAGGCGTCTCTACCCGCAAGGTCAAGGCGATCACCGAGCAGTTGTGCGGAGTAAATGTGTCGTCGGCTCAAGTCAGTCGGGCTGCCGCCCAAATGGATGAGGCGCTAGAGAAATGGCGAGAGCGACCACTGGGTGAATACCCTTACCTGTTTTTGGATGCGTATTACGAGCAGGTTCGGGAAGATGGGCAAGTTCGCCACCTGGCGGTTTTGGTGGCGGTAGGCGTCACTCCGCAGGGAAAACGTGAGATCCTGGGCGTATCGGTGTCCTTGAGCGAGCATGAGGTCCACTGGCGGTCTTTCCTGGAGAGCTTGAAGAAACGCGGTCTGGGTGGGGTGCGGTTGATCACCAGTGATGATCACGCTGGACTGCGAGCCGCCCGTCTGGCTGTCTTGGGTGGCATTCCCTGGCAGAGGTGCCAGTTTCACTTGCAACAGAATGCCCAAGCCTATGTGCCGCACAAGGACATGCAAACCCAAGTGGCCGAGGATATTCGTACAATCTTCAATGCACCCGACCGCATCACCGCAGACGCCTATCTAGCCAGGACGGTCTTGAAGTACGAGAAGAGCGCTTCACGGTTGTCCGCTTGGATGGCTACCAATCTTCCAGAAGGATTAATGGTTTTTTCCTTTCCGGGAGGTTTTCAAAAATTGTTGCGCACGACAAATGGCGTGGAAAGACTCCACCGAGAAGTGCGTCGCAGAGCTCGTGTGGTGAGCATCTTTCCCAATCCGGCCTCTTGCTTGCGCTTGGTTTCAGCGGTTCTCAGCGAGATCAGTGAGGAGTGGCTGACAGGAAGAACGTATATGAATTTTGAAGGTTCAACTTAATCGATCGCAAAAACGCAAAGATGACTTTGACCTAAATTACAGAAAAAACCTTGCACTATC
>Ga0116166_1000668_pt1 | contig 32419 bp, 29 predicted proteins | sample AD_JPNMR2_MetaG_FD_89884 | JGI IMG/M metagenome (GOLD analysis project Ga0116166, IMG submission 89884) | Active sludge microbial communities of municipal wastewater-treating anaerobic digesters from Japan - AD_JPNMR2_MetaG | ecosystem: Engineered > Bioreactor > Anaerobic > Digestate | place...
ATAGAGGGTATGAAAAATTTGAAAAAAAATTAAATATGCTGGGTGCTAAAATTAAAAGGGTAAGGGAGGAATAAAAATGGAAAAAATTAATCTGATTGTATGTGGTGCCTGTGGAAGAATGGGAAGTTTAATAATTGAACTTGCTCTAAAAGATAAAGATTTTTTTGTAAAAGGTGGAATTGAAACCAAAAGCCATCCAATGATTGGTTATGAAATCAAAGAGGGCATTAAAGTTTTTGATAGTTTAGATGAAATAGTAGAAAAAGATGATATAGTAATTGATTTTACAGTACCTTCAGCAACTATGAGTTTTATAAAGACAGTTAAAGAAAAAAGAGGTAAAATAGTTATTGGAACAACTGGTTTCAAAAGTGAAGAAATTGCAAAAATAAAAGAAATTTCAGAATATATACCGGTTTTTTTATCACCAAATATGAGTTTAGGTGTAAATCTTTTTTTTGAAGTTATAAAATATGCAACTAAACTTTTCAAAAATTACGAAATTGAAATAGAAGAAATACATCATCATTTTAAAAAAGATGCGCCAAGTGGTACTGCAAAAAAAATTGCAGAAATAATATGCAATGAAAGAAATTTAAAAATAGAGAAAATTTTGAAATATGGAAGAAGTGGAGAAACAGGAGAAAGACAATTTGATGAAATAGGTATACATTCTTTAAGAATTGGAGATATAGTGGGTGAACATACTGTTTTTTTTGGAGGAACTGGTGAAATAATTGAAATTTCTCATAGATGCTATAACAGAGAAGCATTTGCATCAGGAGCATTAAAGGTTTCAAAATATTTGAATAAAAAAGATAAGGGACTTTATGGAATGGAAAACTTTATAAAAGAGGAGGTTCTAAATGTTTGAAGTAAGTGAAAGATTAAGAAAAATCCCGCCATACCTTTTTGTAGAAATAGATAGAAAGAAAAAAGAATTAAATGCAAAAGGAGAATCTGTAATTGATTTTGGAGTTGGAGACCCTGACTTACCTACTCCTTCAAATATAATTGAAGCAATGAAAAAAGCAGTTGAAAATCCAAATTTTCATAGATATCCTTTTGGAAAAGGTACAAAAGAATTCAGAAAAGCAATTGCTGAATATTATAAAAAAAACTATGATGTTGAAATTGATTATGAAAATGAAATATGTGTTTTGATTGGTTCAAAAGAAGGAATTGCACATTTTCCTCTGTGTTTCATAAATAATGGAGATATTTCACTTGTTCCAGAGCCAGGATATCCTGTATACCATCTTGGGACTCTGATTGCAGGAGGGGAAAGTTATTTTCTACCTCTGAAAAAAGAAAATGAATTCTTACCGGAACTGGGAAAAGTTCCCGAAGAGATAATTAAAAAGACGAAAATTTTATATTTAAATTATCCGAATAACCCAACAGGAAGTTTTGCCTGTTATGATTTTTTAAAAGAAGCAATAAATTTCTGTAAAAAAAATAATATTATTCTTGTTTATGATGCTGCTTATTCAGAGATATATTTTGAAAAAAAACCAGTTAATATATTTTCAATAGATGGTGCAAAAGATGTAGTGATTGAATTTAACTCATTGTCCAAAACTTATAATATGACAGGATGGAGAATAGGATGGGCTTGTGGCAATACTTATTTAATATCGGCTCTTGCTAAAATTAAAGAAAACATTGACTCTGGAACCTTTGAAGCAATTCAATTCGCAGGAATTGAAGCACTTACAGGTTCTCAAGAATCAGTTATTAAAATTAGAGAAATATACAAAAGAAGAAGAGATATTTTTGCAACAGGGCTGAAAGAACTGGGATTTGATTTTAATTTACCATCAGGAACATTTTATTTCTGGGTGAAAATAAATGAAAGTTCAATTAAATTTGTTGACTTTTTACTTGAAAATGGTAAAATAGTTGCAACTCCGGGAGTCGGTTTTGGTCCTTCCGGTGAAGGATATATTCGTTTTTCTTTAACAATAAATGAAGAAAAAATAAAAGAAGCTATTTCAAGAATGAAAAAGATATGGCAAAAGTAATTATTGTAGTAGATAATGAAAATGACTTAAAAAAAATTGATGAAGGGAAGAAAATCCTTGAAGAATTAAAAATTTTTTATGATGTTAAAATAATTTCCGGAATGAATAATTTAAATCCAGTGGATGAACTTGTGGAATTAATAGAAAAAACAGAGATAGATGTAGTAATTGTCTGCAGTGGAATTTCAACTCATTTACCTGGTATTATTGCTTCCAAAACAATCATCCCGGTTATTGGTGTACCTTTACCTGTTAATGATATTCCCAGTACAGAAACCATATTTTCAATTGCACAGATGCCTGAGGGAGTTCCAGTTGCCTGTATGTCTCTGGGGAAAACAGGTATAAAAAATGCAGTTATCTTTGCAGCCCAGATTATATCAAGAAAAGATGAAAATTTAAGAAAAAAAGTAAAAGAATTTAAAAACCAATATATTTAAAAAAGGAGGTAAATGATGATATATGCTAAATTTAAGGATGGTTTGGAAGTAAGTGAGGGTATTTTTAAAGTGCTTGCAAGGTTTGCTCCAGATGGTGTTATGGATGTTTTTGCTTCGGATCAGCATAGTTCCTATATTAAACTTACAAATAGTTTTTTAAAACACATAGGTGAAAAAAGAGAAGCCAATGATGAAGATGTCAAGGAAGTATGTAAAAGATTTGCAAGACATCTAAGGGGCGAAGTTACAGCTGCATTATTTAATCATCTTGCTATTTTAACACCGGGATTTAAAGAAGCTCTTGGTTCAGAAATACTTTTAATTGGACGACTTGAACATACAAAACCAGTTGAACTTGATGGAGGATTAGGTAAAGTTGCCCGTCTTGCAATAGAACCAGAAGAAATTGCAGACAAAGTAGATGCATTCAAAACACTTGTGTATCTAAATCCCGACCATAAAGAAAGTTGGGAAAAAAACAGAGAATGGCTTGCAGATGTCTTTGAAAAATGTAAAAAACTTGAAAAACCTCTTTATAATGAAACATTACTTGCAGATTTACCGGGTGAGACAAAACTTGAAAAAGCAAAAAAATTACCTGATGTATTAATAAAAATGGCTGAAGATTTTTCACCATTAGGACATTTTTACAAAACTCAAGTTCCAGTATTATGGGTAGAAGAAGATGGAAAGATAATCCAGGTATGTTCACCACAAGTTGTAAGAGACGTTGCATTTGAAATGGAAAAAATATCACCAAGACCTTTATTATTACTCAGTGCAGCAGTAGATTTTGAACAATATGCAATCCAATACGGTTCGGTGTGTGACCTTGTAGCAGGACCTATGTGCGGAAGAGCATATTTTAAAGAAGCATTTACAGACCCTGAAACAAAAGATTGGGATACTCTTGAAAAAGCATTTGTAAAAATAGCAATACCAAGAATAAGACAGATTAGAACAATTACAAAAATTATGTCAAAGCCATGGTGGTATAAATTTGAATGGATTCACGAAGAAGCAAAATCTTTAATTAAAGAATCAAGAGAAATTAAACCAGGATTAAAAGCAGATTTTGGATATTAATATGAAAAGAGTGGGAATTATTACAACGGGTGGGGATGCGCCTGGAATGAATGCTGCTATAAGAAGTGCTGTCAGAACTGCTATTTATAATAATATTGAAGTAATTGGAATTTATGAAGGGTTCAGAGGACTTTATGAAAAAAAATTTGGACAGTTAACTTCAAGAAGTGTAAGTGGAATAATAAATCAGGGCGGAACAATTTTAAAAACCAGAAGATTTTATGAGTTTAAAAATAAAGAAATTAGAGAAATATGTTATAAAAATTTAAAAGAAGCAAAAATTGAAGGACTTGTTGTAATAGGTGGAGATGGTTCTGCTAAAGGCGCATATCTACTCTATTCAGAATTCAATTTCCCTGTTGTTCATATACCCGCTTCAATTGATAATGATATCTATGGAACTGACTATACAATTGGCTTTGATACAGCAGTAAATACAGCAATAGATGCAATAGATAGAATTAGAGATACTGCTACAAGTCATGAGAGAACTTTTATTATAGAAGTTATGGGAAGAGAAAGTGGTATTCTTGCGCTTGAAGTGGGTATTGTCTGTGGTGCTGAAATTGTAATAATTCCGGAAGTAGAGTTAAACATTGATAAAATTGTTGAAGAACTTAAAGAAGAAGAAAAAAAGGGCAAAAAAAGTTGTATAATTGTTCTCGCTGAAGGTGCAGAAAAAGCAGAGAAACTGGCAAAAGTTTTAAGTGAAAAATTTCCAGAAAGAGAAATTAGATATACAGTCCTTGGTTATATACAAAGAGGGGGAAAACCAACATATTTAACAAGAAAACTTGCAACTATTTTTGGACATAGAGCGGTAGAAATTTTAATGGAAGGAAAGTTTGGATATATGATAGGAATAAAGGGAGAAGAAATAGTTTATATTCCGCTTTCGGAAGTTACAAGTAAAACAAAATCTATAAGAGTTGAGTATTTAAATCTTGTAGAAAAAATGGCTATATAGGTATAATAAAAAAATGGCCTGGTAGCCAAGCGGGAAGGCAGCGGTCTGCAAAACCGCTATTCGCCGGTTCAAATCCGGCCCAGGCCTTTCATAATTTAATAAAATCCCATTTAAATGGTGGTTTTAAATATCCAAGATATTTGTCTATTGAAACCTTTTCTTCTTCAAAACTTTCCAACCAGTTTTTAAATTTGAAAAACTCTTTCCAGTTTTCAAATTTATTTCCTTTTTTCCATGTATTATAAATTACTTTTGACAGTTCTTCATCTCCCCGACTTAAAATACATTCTATAAAACTTGTTTCATAAGGGTGAAAATTAAACTTTACATATTTATTCCTTTTGAGTTTTTCTGTTATATATATCCTTTTTGTCTCATATTCTTCTTTTTTTATAAATCTTTCTGTCTGATATGAAGTGTGAGGTTTAGGAATAAATGTATTGAAAGAAATGTGTACAAATATTACCTTTGAAATTTCCGTTATAAGTTTAATAATCTCATCTATATCCTCTTCTGATTCATCGGGTAAACCAATCATAAAATATAATTTTATATGTCTGTAACCATTTGCTTTTGCCTGAATTGCAAGATTTAGTAATTCTTCATCAGTAATTTTTTTACCCAAATTTTTTCTTAAACGTTCGCTTGTTTCAGGAGCAAATGTCAGATTAGTTTTTTTTATTTCTTTAATCTTCAATGCAAGTTGAAAAGAAAAGGTATCTATTCTTAATGATGGAAATGAAATTGAAACATTTTTTAATTTAAATTCCTCTACAAGTTTTGTTACTATCTTTTCTATCTGTGGATGGTCTCCTGCTGAAAAAGATAAAAGAGAAATTTCTTCATAGCCAGTATTCTTATATACTTCTTTTGCAATTTCCAGAATTTTATTATAACTTCTAATTCGTACAGGTTTCCAGCAACTGCCCGCCTGACAGAACTTACAACCCTGAACACATCCTCTCATTATTTCAATTGAAATTCTATCATGAGTTATTTCAGTTAGTGGAACTAAATACTTCAAAGGAAAGAAGGAATTATCCAAATCTTTTACAATCGCTTTTTTCACTTTTTCTTTTTTTAATAATGGAACAAAAATTGAATCAATTTTATTTAGATTTTCAAGGATTTTATATCTATTATCCTTATTTTCTTTTATTATGTCAATAATCTCATTAAAAACCTCTTCTCCTTCACCAATAAAAAATGCATCTACAAAAGGAACGAGTGGCAATGGATTGAAAGCTGAATTTCCTCCTACAATAATTAATGGATGTTCATTTTTTCTTTCATATGCAAAAATTGGTATATCAGAAAGATAAAGGATGTTCAAAAAATTGGTATAATTCAGTTCAGATGATAAACTTATTCCAATCATATCAAATTTATTGAGAGGGGTTTTTGTTTCAAGAGTAAAAAGAGAAATACCTTCTTTTCTCATTAAACTTTCCATATCAATCCATGGAAGAAAAAACCTTTCACATACACAGTCATTTCTCTCATTAGCAATACCATAAAGAATTCTTAAACCAAGAGATGACATCCCTATTTCATAAATATCAGGATACCCAATAGCAATTTTGACTTCATACTTTTTTTTGACATACGTATTTATTTCTCTTCCAAGATATCTTGCTGGATTTTCAACTAATGGAAGTAATTCCTCAACTTTCTCTATCATTTTTAAAATAAGGTTGAATGTTTTTCAATACTTGATAAAACAATAACTGATAAAATAGAAACCAATAAAGAAGACCCTCCATAACTTATAAAAGGTAAAGGTATTCCAACTATTGGAAAAATTCCAAGCGTCATACCAAGATTTATTAAAAAATGTCCTGCAAACATAACAAAAATCCCTGTTGCCACAAGTTTTCCAAAAGAATCTTTTGATATATAGATAATCTCCAGAATCTTACTAAGAAAATAGTAGTATATTAAAACAAAAATTATTACTCCAAGAAAACCAAATTCTTCTGCAAGAACACAAAATATAAAATCGGTGTGATATTCTGGAAGAAAAGCGAGTTTTGTCTGTGTGCCTTTCATAAAACCCTTACCGATAAATCCACCTGAACCTATAGTAATTTTTGATTGAAGTAGATTATATCCTTTACCCAAAGGATCTCTCATAGGATTTAAAAAAGTTAAAATTCTTTCTCTCTGATAATCTTTCATAATAGCCCATATTAAAGGGGAAAGAAAAACTGCGGTTAGATAAAGTACTATTAATTGTTTTCTTGTTATTCCTGCTATATAAGTTATACCAATAAAAATCAATATAAATACAATAGCGGTTCCAAGATTTGGTTGTTTGAAAACAAGGAAAAAAGGTATACCAACAATAAGTAAAGAAGTAAATAAAACTGAAAATCTTTTGACATCTCTTCTGGATAAATAAGAAGATAAAGTAAGTATAATAACCAGTTTTGCAAATTCTGAAGGTTGAAAATAAAACCAACCAAGTCCTATCCATCTTGAAGCCCTCCCCTCTCCTTTCAGCAAAACAATAAAAAGTAAAATAATGGTCAAAAGATAAAAGAAATATATACTTTTTTCAAGATTCCTGTAATCACTATTTCTAAATATCCTGACCAAAAAAATCCCCAGAATTACCCAAATAATTTGTTTAATAAAAAATCCTTCTTTTGTAAGAATAACACCTTTTGATGCGCTGAAAAGAATAATAAGACCAATAAATATCAAAAAATAACTCAAAAAAAATATATCCTTTTCAATTATACTATTCCTCAAATATTTGAGTTTCTGTTTCATCTTTTTCCTCTATTTTTTCAGGTAAAAATATCCTCTTCAATATTTTACCTGCTATTTCTGCTGCGTGTGGAGAAGAACCATAATCAATAAAAACTACAACAGCAATTTTTGGATTGTCAAATGGAGCATAACAAACAAAAGCACCGTGCGTAGGTAACCCAACTTCCGTAGATGCTCTTTGTGCTGTACCTGTTTTTCCTGCAATTTCAAGGCCTTCAACATTTGCTCTTCCTCCCGTACCAAAAGCAACAACATTTTTCAAACCTTTTCTGAGTATATCAAGTGTTTCTGAATCAATATATACTGTTTTTTTTATGTTAGGAATAAATTCTTTTAATATTTCTCCTTTTGGAGAAACTATTTTTTTACCTAAAAATGGCTGCCATATATTTCCTCCGTTAGCAACGGTGGAAATTAAAGATAAAAGTTGAATTGGTGTAGTAGTAATTGGTCCCTGTCCTATGGAAAGATTTAATGGGTCTGCTTCCTGTGAAGAAGGGATATAACCACTTGCTTCTCCAGGTAAATCAATTCCTGTTGGTTTTCCGAGTTCAAATTTCTTTGCATATTCAATGAGTTTGGAAACTCCCAATTTCATTCCAACAGTTCCAAAGAAAATATTACAGGAAAATGGCAATGCTAAATTTATATCAACCCATCCATGACCTTCTTCCTTCCAGCAATGAAAAATTCTATCATTAACTTCCATAACACCTGTACACTCTATTCTATCAAATTCTTTTATTGTACCTATTTCAAGAGCAGCAACTTCTGTTATTATTTTGAAAATTGACCCTGGAGGATACTGTCCTTTTATAACTCTATTTAAAAAAGGTTTCTCAGGATGTTTTCTTTCATCAAGATAATAAAGTAAATTATCAGGGTCAAAAGATGGATTACTCACAAGTGCAAGTATTTCACCACTTCTTGGATCCATAACCGCTACACATCCCTGTCTTCCTCCAAGTTCTTCTGAAGCTATTTCCTGTATAGTTGCATCAATCGTGAGAATTATATCGTTTCCCGGTTGACCCTCTTTCTTCCCAAAAATTCTTCTCTGGTGACCCAGAGCATCTACTTCTACTTGAATTCCTCCAGGAATACCTCTTAAGTATTCATCATATTGTTTTTCTATCCCATCCTGCCCAATCATATCACCCATTTCATAACCTTTTTCTTTTAATTTTTCAAGTTGAGATTGAGAAATCTCTCCAAGATAACCGAGTAAATGACTGGTTTTTTTTCCAAAAGTATATAATCTTTTTATCCCTTCCTGAACAAAAATCCCTGGTAAATTATATGAGTTTTCTTCAATTAAAGAAATCTCCATACTTGTTAAATTTCTTTTAAGTATAACTCTATCAAATGGATTTGAATATTTTTTAGTCAATTTTTTCCTTAAATAATCTTTATCAAGATTTACTATATTTGAAAGAATTTCAATTTCCTTTTCCACATTTTTTATATCATAGGGAACAAAAACAAGATTGGTAGAAGGTATATCCTTGGCAAGTATTCTTCCATTTCTGTCATAAATAATGCCTCTCGGTATTCCTGTTTCAATGGTTCTTATACAATTCTTTATAGAGAGTTGATAATAGTATGGATACCTAACAATCTGTAGATAAAAACATCTTAATAAAATTACATAAATGAAAAATAAAATAAAATTTTTTAAAAAATTCTCTCTGTCCATTTCTTTTTAATTTCCCTCAGCAAAATTTCAATAAAAATTGCAACTAATAAATTATAAAGTGAGAATAAAACTGCATACTTCAACAAAGTTTTTCCATCCCAGAAACTTTCATCAAGTTTTCTAAAAGAAAGCATACAAAAATATAAAAAACTGAATACAAAAATCAAACTACATTTACCTCTTATTGATTTTACCACAAAAAATGAAGAAAAATAAATTACTAAGAGATATCTAACAGAAGTCAAACCTAAAATTTCTTTTGAAAAAATATCGTTAATTACTCCAAGAATAAAACTTAAAAATAAAGCAATTTCAACATTTCCTTCAAAAGTAAGTAATAACAGATAAACAAGAAAAAAAGAAGGGATTACTTTTAAATGAAAGAAGTTAAAAAAAATATACTGAAAAATAGAAACAATTAAAACCTGTTCTAAAATAACCCAGAGTTTTCTATTCACAAATAATTACCTCCTTAAAATCATAAGAAGAAATATATGGCTTTACAAAAATTTTTAAAAAAAGTGAATTAGTATCCTTTGATATTTTTACTATTTTCCCTATTTTTATTCCTGAATGATAGTATTCACTAAATCCAGATGTATAAATCTCATCTCCGATTTTTACTTTACTATCATAAGGAATATATTTCATTAATAGAAAAGGCGCATATCCTCCTTCAAGCACACCAATTTCTTTTGTAGATGAAACTATGGCACTTATTTTTGTTTTTTTATTAAAAATAGAAATTACTCTGGAATATGAATTATTAACTTCCACCACTCTTCCAATTAAGAAAATATCCCTTGTTAGAACAAGATTATTTTCTGCTATACCATCCTTTTTACCTTTATCTATAATAATTTCTGCTGGGAAAATATATGGTTTTAAAGCAATGACTTCTGCTACTTTAAAATTTGATAAAATTTTTTTTTCTTTAAGAGACAAAAATTCTCTCAATCTTCTGTTTTCTTGAATAATTTCATCATAGTTTAACAATTTTTCCTTATCAATTTTAATATCAGAATTTGAAATATTACTTTTTAAAGAAGTCTTTCCAATAAAAAAAGAAAAAAACATCATCAATGTAAAAATTACCTCTCTTCTGAAACGCCAGAGCATTTTTTATTCCTGAGGAATCTGTTTAAAATATTTTTCTTCTTCAAGCATCTTTCCTGTACCTCTTACAACAGCAGTTAATGGATCTTCTGGTATATAAACAGGGAGTTTCGTTTCCTGAGATATAAGTTTATCAATGCCTTTTAAAAGTGCTCCTCCTCCTGCAACTACAAGACCTCTTTCAATTAAATCGCTTGAAAGTTCCGGAGGTGTCTCTTCAAGTATATCACGCACTGCATTTACAATTATATTAAGAGTATCCCTTAACGCTTCTCTTATTTCTTCAGAGTTAATTCTTACAACCTTAGGTAATCCTTCAACCAAACTTCTTCCATGAACATCCATTGATAATTCTTTTTCAAGTGGATAAGCTGAACCAATTTTAATCTTTATTTCTTCCGCAGTTCTTTCACCGATTAAAAGATTATATTTCTTTTTCAAATATTCTATAATTGCTTCTTCCATTTCATTTCCAGCTACTCTTAAACTTTTTGTAAGAACTATTCCTCCGAGAGAAATAACAGCCATTTCTGTTGTACCACCACCTATATCAAGAATGAAACTTCCGCAAGGTTCTTCAACAGGTAGTCCTACACCAATTGCTGCAGCCATTGGTTCTTCAACAAGAAGAGCCATCCTTGCTCCTGCTTTAAGCGCTGTTTCCCTTACCGCTCTTCTTTCTACACTTGTTATTCCAGAAGGTACAGAAATAACAATTCTCGGTGGTAAAACAAATCTATGCTTTGGAGTTTTAACTTTAAGAATAAAATATCTTAACATTTCTTCACATGCTTCAAAATCTGCAATAACTCCGTCTTTCATGGGTTTCATTGCCACAATGTTTGAAGGTGTTTTCCCAAGCATTTTTTTCGCTTCTTCTCCAACAGCAACAATCTGTTTTGTATTCGTATTTATTGCTACTATGGATGGTTCCATTAAAACTACCCCTTTCCCTCTTACATAAACACAGGTATTTGCTGTACCAAGGTCTATACCAAGGTCACTTGAAAAAAAGTTTAAAAATCTCACCATTTTTCTCCTTTCTTTCTAATCCTCAATAATTTTGTAAACTATATCCCCTTCTCTAACATGAGCATTTACTTTAATGCCTATATCATCACCTGTTTTTGCCATATCTATTATTTCGTGTTCTTTTTGCATTGATTCCACTGTTTGAATTAAATCTGTGGTATGTCCTTTAATATGAATTGTATCCCCTTTTTTCAATTCATCATTCACAACTTTTATAGCAGCAACACCAATTTTTGTATAATAATGGGATACTTTTCCAATTTCAATCTCCTTCATTTTATATCACCTCCTCTTTTTGATTAATAATCTCTATAAAAAGTTCCACAATATCTCTGTCAAAATATATACCTGCACATCTTCTTAACTCTTCTATTGCCTCTTCTTTACTCATCTTATTTCTATAAGGTCTTTCCGAAGTCATGGCACTATAAGCATCTGCCACTGCAATTATTTTAGCATATATAGGAATTTTTTCATCTTTTAATCCAAAAGGATAACCACTTCCGTCTATTCTCTCATGATGATAAAGACATGCTTCTATTTCTTCTTTTCGGAGATTCAATGGCTCAAGTATTTTCAGTGTTATTAAAGGATGCTGTTTAATAATTTCAAATTCTTCTTTATTTAATTTTCCGGGTTTTAATAAAATATCATCTTTAATTCCTAATTTACCAAGGTCATGAAGATATGAGGAATTTTTTAAAATTTCAAGTTCTTCATCTTTAAGTCCAAGTTTTTTACCAATTAATAAAGAATAATAAACAACTTCTTCTGAATGTCCCTTTGTATATTTATCTTTTGCTTCCAAAGACATAATTAAAGAACTAATTGCATTAATATAAGAATTCTGTAACATCTCTAATAAAAGAGCGTTTTCTATGCCAATCCCAATCTGAATAGAAAACGCTTCAAAAAAATTTATTTCTTCTTCTTTAACTTTTCTATCTTCTTTAAAAGTTATTTCAAAAATACCAATATCTTTTTCCTTTCCTTTTATCAGTATCTTTAAATTATGTATATCCCTCAACTCCTCAATTAAAAAACCTTTTTCTCTAAATAGTTCTTTTATTTCGGAATCCTTATAAACAATTTTTATTTTTTGTTGTAAATTTTTGAATTTATATTTTTTTAAGACATAATTTTTATTTTCTGAATTGTAAAGATAAATCCCTATTCTGTCGGGAGAAAATAAATTATCTATAATTTGAATTACAGTATTCAAAAGTGTATCCAAATCAGAAAGAGAAATGATTGTTCTGTTTAATTGTAAAATCGATTCTATTAATCTAAATTCTGTAAGTTCTTTTTCTAAACTACTCAATTTTATATATTTCTTAACCTTTTCTATAAAATCATTTATATCAAATGGTTTTTCAATAAAATCATCTGCTCCTATTTTAATTGCTTTAACAATATTTTCTGTTGTACCAAAACCTGTAAGAATAATCACAGGTAGATTTTCATTATTTTTTTTTATTTCTTCTAAAACTTTAAATCCATCTATATCAGGTAATTGCAGGTCTAAAATAACAAGGTGATAATTTTCTTTTTTTGTTTTTTCAATTCCTTCATTTCCAGAAAAAACATAATCAACAATAAACTTATTAAGAGTCAAAATATTCACTATAAGTTCAGTTATTTCTCTATTATCTTCAATTATCAGTATTCTTTCTTTCATCTTTTAAAAGTCCATATTTTTGAATTTTATATCTTAAAACTCTCCTTGTTAATTTTAATTTTTCAGCCGCTTTTGTTTGATTCCAATTTGTTTCTTTTAATGCCTTTATTATTAATTCCTTTTCTAAATTTTCTATTACTTCTTTAAAACAAGTAAAAGAATTCTGTTTCTTTTTTAATTCTTCTGGTAAATCCTCAATATTTATTATATTCTTTTCACTGTTTAAAACAAAAATTCTTTCAATTATATTTTTTAATTCTCTTACATTTCCAGGCCAATCATAGTTTAAAAAAATTTCTCTAACTTCGTCACTAAAACTTTTTATTTTACTATAAAATTTCTTTCTGTAAAAGTTTATATAATAATCTACAAGAGGAAGTATATCTCTTTTTCTTTCTCTTAAAGGCGGTATTATAATTGGAATTACACATAACCTATAATACAAATCATCTCTAAACCTTCCTTTTTCTATTTCTTCTTTCAAATCTTTTGAACTTGCTGATATAATTCTTGCATTACTTTCTATAAATTCATTACTTCCAAGAGGTGTAAATTTTTTCTCTTCTAAAAACCTTAAAAGTTTTATCTGAATATTTAACGGAATTTCGCTTATTTCATCTAAAAATAATGTGCCAGAACCTGCAATTTCAATTTTACCCTTTTTACTTTTAAATGCATTTGTAAAAGCACCTTTTTCATATCCAAATATTTCACTTTCAAACAATGTTTCAGGTATTGCAGCACAGTGAACAGGAACAAATGGTTGGTTTTTTCTTGAACTTTTTTCATGTATGTATCTGGCTATCAATTCTTTTCCCACACCCGTAGGCCCCATAATCAAAACAGGGGTATCTGTCATAGCACTCTTTTCTGCAACTTCAATAACTTTTTTCATTTCATCACTTTCATATATTAATGTATCTAAAGGATATTCTGCCTGTATTTCTTCCTTTAATATTTCTATCTGAGTACATAATTCTTTTGTTTTTAATGCTTTTTCAATCACAAGAATAAGTTCTTCTATATCAAATGGTTTTGGTATATAATCTACTGCTCCCAACTTCATAGCCTCAACTGCTGTTTTTATTTGAGAAATTGCTGTCAACATAATTACGGGAGTTTCTTTATAATTTTTCTTAATTTCTTTTAATAGATTAATTCCATCTATATCTGGAAGAATTATATCTAAAATTATTAAATCAGGATTTTCTTTTTCTATAAAAAATATTCCCTCTTTCCCACTGGCAGATAGGAAAACTTTATAATTATCTTTAAGAGCAAATTTTAATGATTCTCTTACACCTTCTTCATCGTCTATAACCAATATTTTATTCATTTTTTAATGGTAAAGTTATAATAAAATCTTTACAATCAGATTTAAATTCTACATTTAATGTTCCCTGATGTGCTTCAATAATTTTTTTTGCAAGAAGAATTTTTATAGAAAGTGAGGTTTTCAACTTGGTATTAAACGGCATAAAAATTTCATCTTCTTTTTCAAAAAATATATTTTTTCCATTTTCACATAAAATAATCACTGCATTTTTATTTTTTTTATTAGATTCAATCACAATCTTTCCGGAATTCCCAACGTCTTCTTTTATAAAATCCATTATATAATTGAATGCTTCTTTCAACTTTAAAATATCTCCTTCTATTTTTTCTGTTATATAAAGATGATTTTTTTTCTCTATTTTTGTTTCATTAATAAAATTTTCTATAAAATCACTTAAAGATAATACCTCTTTTTTTAACTCAACAGAATCTCCTATTTTATTTATCCAATCCACAATTTCATTTATCTTTTTTATTTCATTAACCACAACAACAGAAAACTTTTCACGAAATTCTTTATCATCGTACATAGATGGTAACATCTGTGCAAAAGTATTTATTGCAACAAGAGGATTTTTTAACTCATGAGATAATCTGGAAGAAATGACTCTCCAGAATCTATTTCTTTCAAAATCTTTTTCTTTTTTTTCTATTTCTTTAATGTTTGTAAGATTTTGAAAAATTCCAACAACTCCTATAATGTTATCATTATTATCTCTTATGACATTTGTACTCATACCAAGTATTTCTTTTGTTGGTATAAACTCAAATTCTACTCTTGAAATAACTTCTCCAAATAATAGAGACCTTCTTAAAAAATCAGCAATTTGGGAACCAACTTTTTCTATTTTTTTTCCTTTAAGTTCAGAAAAAGAAACTTTTAAAATTTTTTCTCCTTCTTTATTCAAAAGATTAATTCTACCTTCTTTATCAACGCCTATAATACCTGCTGGTAAGTTTTGAAAAACAAACTCCTGATATTTTTCTTGGTAATTTATTTCATTGTAAAGAAAAAAGTTGTCAAAAACAATCGCAAGATAATCAGAAAGAATATTTAAAAGTAAAATTTCTTCTTTAGTTATTTCCTCATTTATACACTTCTCTCCAATGGTTAGGAAACCTATCAATTTCCCTTTAAAAGTTTTCAATGGAAAAACCAATGAACATTTTAGAATAGAGGCAAAATTTTTTAAGTCAATATTAATAACTTCCTTCCTTAAATCAAAGATTTTTCCATCTTTTATAAATTTTATCACTGGGTCATCGGAAGTTAATTTTATCTCATTATAAATCTTTTCATCTATACCAATTGAAGAATAAGGTTTAAAGAAATCGTCATCTCTAAGAAAAATTGAAATATAATTAAAAAAGAAATATCTTCTCAAAATTTTCACAATTTCATCACAAACTTTTTCTGTATTTAAAAAATTTTCAGTGACACAATGAAAAAGCATTTGAAAAAGTATATCACTCTTTTCTATTTTTTCATTTTCAAATTTTTCAACTTCTTTTACATGTCCAGTTTTATTCATTTCTTTTTCCAAATTAAGTTCTGTCCATCCCTCAGCTTTTTTTAAAATAAAAAAAATCTTTTCAATCAAATATGGTTTTTCAATAATTTCAAAAATATTTTTTTCAAGAATTTTTCTTGTATTTTTATCATAAGATGAAATTAGGGGGACTATTAGTATTTTTTCATTTTCCTGATGAATCTTATCTATCAATTCACAGGGGTCCATTTTATTTAAGTAAGTGTCAAGAAAAACCAAAAAAGGACTTCTTTCTCTTATTTTCTCAATCATTTCTATGGGTAAAACCTTCTCAACAATATAATCCTTCAGAATTATCCTCAATGATTCAACAATTGACTCATCTTCACTCACTATCATAAGATATTTCATTTTCATCCCTTATTCTGGGAATTTCAATAAATACTTTTGTTCCTTCATTAACATTGCTTTCCACTTTAATTTTTCCTTTATGTTCCTCTATTATTCTCAAAACAATTGATAAACCTAAACCTGTTCCTTTCTGTTTTGTAGTAAAAAATGGGTCAAAAATTTTATTCATAATTTCTTTTTTTATTCCTGTACCATTATCACTAATTATAACTTCTATTTTATTTTCGTTTTCAGTTAAAGTTATATCTATTATACCATCTTTATTATTCAGTGCTTCATAACTATTCATTAAAATATTTATAAAAACCTGTTTTAATTTTTCTCTATCCCCTTTTATTATAATATCTTGGTTAGGCAAATTTTTAATTATTTTTACTTTTTTATCAGAAAATTGAAAATTTAAAAGAGTTAAAGTTGAATTCAATAACTCAGTTAAATTGACCTGTTCAAACTTCAAAATCTGTGGTTTTGCAAAAAGAAGAACCTGTTCCACAAGATTATTTATTCTATCTATTTCCTCATTTAGAACTTTTGCATACACTTCTCTGAATTCTGAATCATTATATCTTTTAGGGAAAAGGTCTGCAAATGTTTTTATAGCCACAAGTGGATTTTTGATTTCATGAGCAAGTCCGGCTGCCATAACTCCAAGGGAAGCTAGTTTTTCTGTCCTTCTTATTTCTTCTTCAAGTTGTTTTATCTGAGTCATATCTGAAAAGATAACCTGAACTCCAAGGGATTTATTATTTTCAAAAAGTGGAACAACTATTATCCGAAATATATAGTTTTTATTGCTTATATTCATTTTTATTTCTTTTTCTTCTATATCTTGACTATCAATAGAAAGTTTTTTTTCCACAATAGGAATAATCTGGCTGGGCAGAAATTCTCTAAAGTTCACGCCTTGCATTTTTTTCTCTTCTCTATTAAAAAATTTTTCCATTTGTGCATTAAATATTGTTATATTCCCATTTTTATCAAAACTAACCACACCAAAAGGTGAATTATCAAGTAAATTCTTTATATAAATATTTATTTCTGAAATCTGATGATAAAGTTTTATATTTTCAATTGCAATTCCAATCTGATATCCAAGATTTGTTAGCATTAACTGGTCTCTGTAAGAAAAAATTTTTTTATCAATTTTTTCTTTAAGAAAAATTACTCCTTTAATTTTACCTTTCTCCTCAATTCCAACTGCAACATCATATCCAATCCTTTCAAACTCCTCAACTATTTTCTTTTTTTCTGGATACATCATCTCAACTCTTTTTTCTTCCTCTTTTATCACAATCTTTGTATTTTTTAAAATTTCAAAAAATAATGAATTCATGTCAAAAATTACTTTTATACTTTCAGGCAGGTCTTCTTTTTCAAAAGGAAAATCCATTTTATATTTAAATAAAAACAGAATATCTTGTGGAATATTAAGAAAATCTTTAAGTGTTTCAGTCAATTTACTGAAAATTTCTTTTGGATTAGAAAGAGAAAACAATATTTCAAATACTTTTTGAGTGAAAATCTCAACATCATATTTTAAAATACTTAATCTTAAAAATTTTCTCAATCTCTCTTTTAAAGGCGAAAAAAGTATTGCGACAAAAAAACTACTTAAAATTATAGGCCAATACCCTGGATAAAAACTAAAGAAAGAAAATAAAAAGGTAGAAAAATGTAATGATAAAAAATAAAATAAAAAGAGAATTAGAGATAAAATTAAATAAAGAGAAATTGCTTCATAAACAAGTACAACATCCATTATTTTATATTTTACTATTCCATAAATGATAATTCCTGACATTACAACTGAAGCAAATGGTCCCAATCTATCAGTAAAAGATATTCCTGTAAATAAGAGAGGTAGAAGAGTTATAGAAATATTGTAAATTGCTCCAAATAATACACCGAGAAAAACATAATGAATTTCAAGAGCAATTATTCCTGATTTTTTTCTCTTTTTTTTATATAAATAATGAAGACCTGAAACAATAAGTAACAGAATATTAAGAGTGAAAATCAATATTTCAATCTTTCCATATTTTACAACTATTCCTGATTTTATACCTACAAAAGGTTTAGGAAAAAATCCATCTAAAATAAAATTAGGAGATAAAGGTATAAAAGAATTAATTAAACTTAAAATATAAAAAAGAAAAATTTTCCTTAATTCCTTTTTGGGTATTTCTTCTTCACCAATACTTACTGCAAACAGAAAAAAGTTGAGGGAATGAAAGAAGCATAAGCAAAAACTAATTTTATAAGTTTAATTGCAGTTTTAATATTCAAAGAAGAAGAAATCAAAAAAGAAATAAAGGACCAAAAAGCGAGTTGGAGGGAAAAAATTGAATAAATTTTATTTGATAATTTTCTTTTGCCTTTCAGATAAACAAATATTCCAAGAGAAAGATTTAAAATAAAAACAATAAAAAAAGCAACAGATAAATTATTAATCTTCATATCTTTTTATTAATAAAGAAGAATTACTACCTCCAAAACCATGTGAATTTATAAGGCAATACTCAACATTACAAATCCTGTATCTATTAGGTGTATAATCTAAATCACATAAAGGGTCAGGATATTCATAATTTATAGTTGGAGGAACAATACCTTTTGTTAAACTTAATAGTGCTCCTATAACCTGCATAACTCCGCCAGAACTAAAAGGATTTCCTATCATGGATTTTATTGAATTTATAGAAATTCTATAAGCATGGGCACCAAAAACTTTTTTTATTGCAACTGTTTCATAAAAATCAAGAAAGGGGTCTGAAGGTCCATGAGCAGATATAAAATCAACCATCTGTGGCTTCAAAAAAGCATCTTTTATACAAAATTTCATTGCTTTTTCAAATCCTTGTCCTGGATCTGTAATTTCTTTCTCACCCCATTTTCCATAACCTACAATTTCACCATATATTTTTGCTTTCCTTTTTATTGCATGACTTAACTCTTCAAGAATTAAAATTGCTCCTCCTTCTGATAAGACTCCACCATCTCTTAATCTATCAAAAGGTCTACTCGCTTTTTCTGGACTGTCATTTCTTTTACTCATTATATTAGAAGCACACAAACCACCCATTATTAAAGGAGTAATTGAAGCATCTGCTCCACCACAAATAACAATCTCATAATTCCCCAATTGAATTTCTTTAAAACCTATTCCAATCGCTTCTAATCCAGCGGCACATCCACTTGCAACAGTTGATATAGGAACCTCTAATAAAAACTCATTTAAAATTTCCTGACAGGCCATATTTGGAGTCGCTGAAAAAATCCCAAAAGGAACAATTCCTCTATACCCTTTGTTTAAAAATTTTCTATACTGTGATTCTATCAAATCCATAGCACTTGTACTGACACCAAGACATACCAATATTTTCTCGGAGTCAATTTCTTTTAAATTCAATCCGCTATCTTCAATTGCCATTTTAGCACAGGCAACCGCGAATTGTGAAAATCTTGCCATCCTCCTTAATTTCTTTCTGTCCTCTATATAATCCTCTGGCTTAAAATCAGTTACTTCACCAGCAATTTGAACTGGTAATTCTGAAGCATCAAATGAAGTTATCTTTTTTATTCCGCTTTTCCCTCCTGTTAATGCCTTCCAGAAATTCTCCTTCCCTATGCCGTTAGGAGCAATAACACCAATTCCAGTAATAACAACTCTTCTTTTCATCTGTCTGTACTTTTTTTATTTATTCTTTCAATTTCTTCTCTTAGTTTTTCACTATTTCCAGAATAAAAATAAACTCTGTTAAATCTTAAAAATTCTTCTGGTGTATTAAATCCACTGTATAAATAAAAAAGATAATCTTCATTTGAAATTGATGTATTTATTCCAAGGTTTAAAACATCTTTCTGAAATTTTTCTGTCTCATATGCAAATTTTTTAAAATTCATCCCGTTAACTTTGTAAGGTAATGGTTGCCACATACTTGGTGGAAAAAGTGCTTTTATCTTATAGTTCATTACATTTAAAGGATACTTTTCTTTATCTATCAATTCAAAATTAAATCTTTCAGGATGATTAAACCACATTGTTCCTGGATAAATACCTGGAAATTGAATCAGGGCAGAATCTGGTTTAACTTCTTTAAGAAGTTCAATTGTTTCTTTTCTGGTTTCTTCTGTTTCAAAAGGTGCTGGATAAATTAAACTTGCAACAGTAAAAATCCCTGCTTCTTTACATCTTTTCAGTACCCTTTCCATATCTGATTTCTTAACATTTTTATTCATACCTTTCTTTAAAATCTCTTCATTACCTGATTCAACACCAAAAAATATTGATTGACAACCCGATGTTTTCAAAATCTCAAAATCAATATCAAAATCCTCCACATATCCAGAATTTGCGTAGTCAATTTTGATCTTTTCATTAATAACTTTTTTTGCAAATTCTAAAACTAAATCTCCAGGTGTACTTGAACCTGCAAATCTATAAAGATAAACTTTATAATTATTTATATAAAACTTAATTTCCTCAATCAATCTATCAACTGACTTCTTCTTCCTTTTTCCACTTTTTTTTGGATGTATACAAAAATAGCAGGCATTTTGACAACCTCTACTTTCATCAATTACAAACATTTTTATTTTTTCATTTATTTTCCAATAAACATTTGGACTATATTCAGGAAAGGGTAAACTATCAAGCGATTTAATATATTCTCTTTCTGTTTTTATAATCTTTCCATTTTCCTTATAAATTATGTTTGGAATTCCTTCCAATTTTCTTTTCCCTTGTACAAATTTTGACAGTTCAATAATTGTTTCTTCTCCTTCTCCATAACAAAGTGCATCAAAAAAGTCACCTCTTTCAAAAATTAAATGTTCAAAAATGTCCACCTGAGGTCCACCACCGAATATTTTTATTTCTGGCTTTTTCTTTTTTAAAAATCTTCCAATTTCTATTGACCAATCAAACCCATCTCCAGCCCATAGTTTAAATCCCATAAAATCAAATTTTCCCTTTTCAACTTTTTCAAGAATAAACCTTTTTAGTTTTTCAAGATATAATTTTTTATTTTCTTCAATAATTGAACTGGCTTTTTTAAGTTTTATTAATTCAATAAATGACGGTTTTTTCCCTTCTATAAATACTTTATAAGAGAAATTTTCGAGAAATTTTTTTATATCTTTTGTATAAATTTCATCAAAAACTTCTGGTAAATTTAAATCAAGTATATTAACTTCTACTTTTTCTCTAAGAAGACAAGCGGCAAGTAAAGCAAGACCATTATCAGGAACAAAATCAGACAAACTTCTCGGTATACCTGCAATAGAAATTAATAAACCTTTCATAACTTATATTGTACAACTTTGTCCAGAGTAATTCAAATTATTTTTTACATTAACTTGGCATACTTTTTGCATATAAGTGAGGCATAAAAAAGGAGGTTATTTATGGAAAACAAAAAAATTTTAGTTTTTTTCTTAATATGCAATTCTTTGTTATTTTCTCAGGCATTTAAGAATCCACCTGAAAGTTCCTCTGCTCTTTCTCAAAGTGGTGCGTTTGTAGCACAATGTGATGATGCTTCCGCAATTAATTTCAATCCAGCAGGTCTTATTCAATTAAGAGATGGAGAATTAATTTTTGGTTTCAATTTTCCATATTTTAAAACTAAATATATATACTCAAGCGGAGAAGAAGAAAAAAAATATAAATTTTCAGTTCTACCTTATTTTTATTTTGTTCCAGAAACAAAAAATGATGAATTTAAGTTTGGAATAGGGTTCAATACTCCATACGGACAATCAACAGAGTGGAGCCAAGATATTGTCAGGATATGGAATTATCAAGTTCCTTATTACTCAAGTATGCAAACAGGTAATTTAATGACTGCATTTTCTTTTAAATTAACACCAGAACTTTCTTTGGGATTAGGATTAAACTATTATTATAGCAAATTAGTTTTTAAAAATCTTATCTATATTCCAGTTCCTGGAGTTGAAACCACAGCAAAAATAAATGTTGATGGAAGTGCTTTTGGAGGGACTATAGGAATCTTATACAAAAATGATAAATGGTCCACAGGAATAGTTTATAAATCTGGATTTAGAATAGATTATAAAGGAACTTCTGTTATTTTTGGAGATGATTATCCATCAGAAATAAAAATAAATTTTCCTGATAGAATAAATTTCGGTGTAGCCTGCTATCCATTAAAAAACTGGAAAATTGAATTTGATACAGAATATTATGGATTCTCTTCCATTAAAAATGTCTATATAAATCCAGGTTTCATTCCTTCATATGAAATACCAAAAAACTGGAAAAATATTTATAATTTTTATCTTGGAACAGAATATAAAAAAAATGATAATCTGAAATTAAGAGGTGGTATAGCAAGATTAAATTCTCCTATTCCCGATGAAACATGGGAACCAAGTTTACCGGATTCAGATACGTTAATAATTTCTTTTGGTACTGAATTAGGAATCAAAACAGGAAAAATAGAAATGACTTTATTAACTTCAATACCCAAAAAAATAAAAAAGGAGGGAAATTATGAAGGAATTTATAAATCAAAAGGATTTTTCTTTACAATTGGATATAAAAGAGAAATTTAATGAAAACAGGGATACTATTCTTGTTATAGATGATGAAATGGGACCGAGAGAATCTCTCAGAATACTTTTTAAATACAAATATAATGTTATTACGGCGGAAGACGGAGATAAAGGTATAGAAATATTAAAAAATAAAAAAGTTGACCTTGTTATCCTTGATTTAAGAATGCCGGGTAAAAGTGGCATTGAAACACTTGCAGAAATAAGGAAATTCAATCAAAATGTACCTGTAATTATTTTAACAGGTTATGGAGATATGGAAACTGCAAGAAAAGCAATGCATTATGAAGCAATTGAATTTATGAGCAAACCATTTTCTGTTTCCGAAATGGAAGAAATTGTAGAAAAGGGGATACAAAAAGGGAAAATCAAAATTGAGACTGAAAAATTAAAGGAAGAATTAAATTTATTAAAAGAAAAACTAAAAAAAAGAATTAATGAAATTGAAGCACTTGCAATAATTGGACAAACATCATCGGAAATTCTTCACGAGGTGAATAATCTTCTTACAGTGATTCATGGTTATATTCAACTTTTAATAGAAGAAGTTAACTCAAAAAAAATCACATTAAAATATTTAATAACCATTGATAATGAAATAAAACGATGTAAAAATATTGCTAAAAATATTCTTGAACTTGCAAAAGAAAAATCAAATATAGAAGATGTAAATTTAAATGAATTAATAAAAAATCTGATTGAATTTTTAAGGCAATCAAAATTATGCCAGAATATTAATTTTTTAGTTAAAATTCCAGAATATTCTGTTATTGTTAAAAGCAATTTTAATCATTTACATCAGGCAATTTTAAATATTTTTTTAAATAGTATTCAGGCAATTGAAAAAAATGGAATTATAAATGTTTTGGTTGAAAAAAAAGATAATAAAGGAATAATTATAATAAAGGATAATGGAAAAGGTATACCTCAGGATATTATTAAAAAAGTTATAGACCCTTTTTTCACAACAAAGGAAACAGGAACAGGTTTAGGATTGCATCTAACAACAAAAATTATAAATAAATATGGTGGTCAATTTGAAATTATAAGTAATGAAGGCATAGGGACAGAATTTAAAATAATATTTCCATTATCTTAAATAAGAATTAAGAATTTTCATTTGATTTCTATATTTATTAACAGTGCGAGGTGATATTTTTATACCAAAATATCCAAGTTTTTCAGATATTTTTTTATCAGAAAGTGGCTTTTTTTCATCCTCAATTATCTTTTTTATTTTTTCCATTATAAAAGTTTTACTTATTGAATATTTAAATTCAGGGACAAATAAATCTCTAATCTTTAAAAGCCCTTTTGAAGAAATGAGATATTTCCCATTTACCGCTCTGCTTATTATAGATATATTAACATTCATTTTTTCAGCAACATCTTTCATTCTTAAAGGTAATAAATTCCCGCTTTCAAAATAACCTTTCTGATAATTTACAATCTCTTTAAAAACATCTTCAAGAAATTTTCTTCTTTTTTCAAGCATTTCTATAATCATTTTTACTCTATTCATTTTTTTCAAAAGAAATTTTTTTTCTTTCGGTGAAATAAAAGGTGAATTTAGATATTTTTCATAGTCCACTTCAATTTTTATAAAAGGAGAAATTTTATCTTCAACATATACTTTTAAGGAATCCCCTTCTTTCGTTATTTTACCTTCAGGAATAATTTTTTTTATAAGTTTTTTTTGCGAACTTGTAAGAGGATAAGGATTTAATTTTTTAATCTTTTCCAGAAGAAGTAAAACAGATTTCTCATTTATTTTCATTTTTAGTGCTATCTCTTTATATTTTCTCTTAGTAAGCAAATCCCAGTGTTTTTGAACAATCTCAAAAAGTTCATTATCTTTATATAATCTTTTAATTTGAATTAAAAGACATTCCTGTAAATTTCTTGCTCCTATCCCATAGGGTTCCAGCGTTTGAATAATTTTTAATGTCTCATTAACTTCTTCATATTTTACATTTAAAATTTCTGAGACCTCTTTTAAATCCATTTTGAAGTAGCCATTATCTTCAAGATTCATTATAATAAATTCTCCTATTTTCATTAATTTTTCTGGAATATTTAAAAGATGTAAATCTTCAATCAGTTTTTCTTCAATATTAATTTCATAAGATATCCGCTCCAATTTTTCTTCATCAACCTCAAATTTCAAAAATGGATTTTCTTCACTTTCTTTTTTTAAAAATTCAATAAGAGAATAAGTAGAAAATCCCAGAATATTTGAAAAAAGTATTTGTGAAGGTAAGAGTTTTAGATATATTTTTGTATTCAAAACATTTTTATTTTCCATATTTAAATTTTAACTCATATTTGCAAAATGTTGTATAATATGATTTAAAAGGAGTAAAAATGTTAAATTCTATATTAATTGTGGGTTGTCTCGGTTTATTTTTTGGGATTTTTCTTACATTTATCTATACAAAATTTAAGATTGATGAAAACCCTTTATATTCTAAGGTTTATGAACTTTTACCGAAAGGAAATTGTGGTGCCTGTGGATATGCAGGATGTAGTGCGTTTGCAGAAGTATTGATTGAAAATAAAGTAACACCTGAAAAATGTGTTATGATAGGAGAAAAAGAACTATCAGAAATTTGTAAACTACTGGGTATTGAGAAGATTCAAAAAGAAAAATTTGTAGCAAGAATATGTTGTTATGGAGGAACAAATGCAAAAAAGAAATTTGAATATACTACAATAAAAACATGTAATGTTATAAATTCAATTTTTGATACAAATCTTGAATGTGTCTATGGCTGTCTTGGATTTGGTGATTGTGTTAGAATCTGTCCTGTTAATGCCATAGAAATGAAAGAAAATGGACTACCTGAAATAAATGAAGAAAAGTGTATAGGATGTGGAAAATGTGTCCAGATATGTCCTAAAAAGATAATAAAATTATTGCCCTATGAGAAAAAAGTGTATGTTGCCTGTTCTTCTCTGGATAAAGGTGCTACAGTAATTAAAATTTGCAGGTCTGGTTGTATAGGTTGTGGTAAATGTGCTAAAGCGTGTTCTGAAAATGCGATAAAAATAGAAAATAACCTTGCTATTATTGATTATGAAAAATGTAATAATTGTGGGAAATGTGCAGAAGAGTGTCCCAGGAAAATAATATTTTATATAAAAATTTCAACTCTTGCGTAAATGGAAGAAAAAAATTTTAAACTTATAATTTCTTTTAAAGGTAAAAATTATAATGGATGGCAGAGACAAAAAAATAAAACCACAATACAGGAAATTATTGAAAAAAAATGCAGGGAAATTTTTAAAACAGATGTTAGAATTATCGGATGTGGAAGAACTGATAGTAAAGTTAATGGAATAAACTATGTGGCAAATTTCAAGATAAAAACAAAATTAACTTCTTTAAATTTAAAAAATGCTTTAAATTCTAAACTTCCATCTGATATCTATATTAAAAATGTTGAGGAAGTCAGTCAGGATTTCCATAGCAGATACGATGCAAAGAAAAAAACTTATAGATATATAATAACTTTTAAAAAAACTCCTTTTCTTAATGATTTTGCATTTTATGTAAAAGAAAAAATAGACATTGAAAAAATAAAAAAAGCAATTCAGTATCTTACAGGAGAGCATGATTTTAAATCATTTCAGAGTTCAGGAAGTAATGTTAAAAATACAATAAAAAAAATATTCAAAATCAGTATAAAAAAGGTTAAATTTTTCATTGATGAAGAAGTTGAAATATTAATAATAGATATAGTTGGAAGTGGTTTTTTATATAAAATGGTTAGAAATATAGTTGGTGCTCTCATTCATGTTGGAACAGGAAAAATTGAACCGGAAAAAATAAAGGAAATTCTTGAAAAAAAAGATAGAAAATTTGCACCACCACCAGTTCCAGCATACGGACTATTTTTCAAAAATGCAGAATATTAATTTTGAATCTATTTTAGAAAATGAATTTAAAGGAAAGTTTGTAAAAAATTTTTCTCTAAGTCAATATACAAGTTTTAAATGCGGTGGTAATGTAAATTATCTGATATACCCTGAAAAGATTGAGGAAGTAAAAAAAATTATTGAAGTTTCAAAAAAATTTGGTAATAATTTTATCTTTTTAGGAAAAGGAACAAATGTACTTGTAAGTGATAAAGGATTTGATGGAATAGTGATTTCTACCTTAAAAATGAAAAACTTTAAAATTGAGAAAAACAAAATTATTTGTGAATGTGGACTAAAAATTTCTGAAATTTTGAATATATGTATTAAAAATTCCTTAACTGGTTTTGAGTTTTTGGCAGGTATCCCCGGAACTATCGGAGGTGGAATAAAAAATAATGCAGGTCTGAAAACAAAATGGTTATCAGAAAAAATCCGTTGGATTGAATATCTTGACATTGAAAATTTAAATATAATAAAAAAAGAAAAAAAAGATATATTTTTTGATTACAGAAAAAGTGAATTTAAAAATGAATTTATATGGAGAAGCGAATTTTTACTTGAAAAAGGGAAGGAAAATGAAATCAGAAAAACAATAAAGGAATATATGAAAGAAAGAATGAAAAAACAACCCTCAGGATACAGTGCAGGTAGTATATTTAAAAACCCATATCCTTATTATGCAGGCGAATTAATTGAAAAATGTGGATTAAAAGGATATAAAATTGGAGATTGTTATATTTCTGAAAAACATGCAAATTTTATAATAAACAAAGGAAAAGGGAAATCTCAGGATGTATATGAATTGATAAAAATAATAAAAGAAAAAGTAATGGAAAAATTTAATATAAAATTGGAACTGGAAATCCAACTTATAGGAGAATTCAAATGAAAATTGCGATTTTATATGGAGGCGAAAGTCCTGAAAGAGAAATATCATTAAAATCCGGGAGATGTATCTATTTTGCCTTAAGAAAAAAATATAAAGTTAAATTATTTGACCCATCTAAAAAAAATTTTGTAAATAAATTCTTAAAATTTAAACCTGACTTTGTATTTATTGCTTTACATGGGGGGATTGGCGAAGATGGAAGTATTCAGGGATTTCTTGAAACTCTCAAAATACCTTATTCAGGTTCAGGAGTTTTAACCTCTGCTATATGCTTGAATAAAATAATATGTAAAGAAATATTAATATTCAATAAAATTCCAACTCCTCCGTTTATAATCCTTGAAAAGAATAAAAAAATAAAATTACCTTTTAAATTTCCAGTTGTAGTTAAACCAGCAAATCTCGGTTCAACAATTGGGATAAAAATAGTTTATTCAGAAAAAGAACTTGAAAATGCTGTAAATGATGCCTTTTTACTGGATAATGAGGTTTTTATTGAAAAATTTATAAAAGGGAAAGAAGTTACAGTAGGGATAATAGGAAACGAAAATATTGAAATTCTTCCAGTTATAGAAATTAAAGTAAAAAAAGGATTTTACGATTATAAAGCAAAATATACTTCAGGTGAAAGTTTTCACATCATTCCACCTGATTTACCGGAAAAAATTATAAAAAAGATTGAAAAAATAGCAGAAAAAACATATAAAGTATTGAAATGTAGTGGTTTTGCAAGAATGGAAATAATGGTAGATTACAATTATAATATCTATGTTCTTGAAGTAAACACTATTCCGGGTATGACCAAATTAAGTTTACTTCCAGATGCTGCAAAATTTAAGGGCATCAGTTTTGAGCAACTTTGTGAAAAAATTATAAATTATGGACTGGAAAAATGGAAGAAAGAAACAAAAAAATAGAAGAAATAAAGAAAAGAATTTTATTGAAAAAGCGAAGAAAAATTAAGTTTTTTGCATTTTTATTTTTAATAATATTTATAATCTGCGGCTTTCTCTTTTTAAAAATGAAAATAATAAAATTTTTGTGGAATCTGGAAGTGTTTAAAATCAAAGAAATAAAAGTCTATCCGGAAACGATGACACATATTAAAGATTTATTGGAACTTGAAAAAGATAAAAATTTGCTGTTTCTTGATGTTAATAATTTAATTGAAAAAATTAATTCTATATCAGAAGTTGAAAAATGTAAGATAATAAAAAATTTTCCTTCTGCGATTGAAATTACAATTGTCTTAAGAAAACCATGGGCAATTTTAAAATATGGAGAAAAAGAATTTCTTATTGATAAAAATGGAGTTATACTTAATAATGAAGACAGAAACATACCTGATTTGATTATTTATGGAATAAAGGTAAATGAGAAGGAAAATAAAGTTGAAGAAATTGAAAAAATTAGTATTTTAGAAGAACTTGAAAAATGGTATAATTACTTCAATATTGGAAATTTTTTAAAATTAAACAGAATTGATATATCTGATATAAATAAAATTGAAATAAGTGACGGAGCAAAAAGTATTTATTTTACACATGAAAATATTAAAATAAAAATGGAAAAACTTTCATCTGTTCTCAAGAATTTGAAAGAAGATTATGAATATATTGATACAAGATTCAAAAATTTTTATATAAAATTAAAAAAATGAAAGAACAAATAATAACTGCAGTTGACATAGGTACAACAAAATTTTTTGGTCTTGTTGGACTTGTAAGTGAAACAGGGATTGAGGTTATTGCAAGCGAAGTTATAAAAACAGAAGAAGACTGGATTAAAGAAGGACGAATAGGATACAGAGATGGAGTTATAAGTGGTCTGGTTGATTTACTTGACTCTTTAAGAAAACAATCAAAAGAAGAAATAAGGTGGATAACAGTTGGAGTGGGAGGTGGGCATATATTGGGTAAAATTTATTCAAAAAAAATAGAAATTTTGCCCAAAGGAAGACCAATAAACGAAGAGGATGTTCAATTACTTGAAAGAGAAATCAAAAATTTAATATCAGGAGAGAGTTTAGAAAAAAGGGATATAATTTATATAGTCCCTCAAGAATTTATAATAGATGATATTCCAATATCTATTGGAAGGTCACCTGTTGGAATGCATGGGAATACACTTGAAATGAGAGCACATATACTTACAGGTGAATCAAACCCTATAAAAAATATTAGTGACTGTGTAAAAACGGCTGGAGTAAATTTATCATCAGAAATATTTCCTTATTCATGGGCAGTAGCAGAGTCAGTCCTGAGTGAAGAGGAAAAAAAATCAGGTTGTTTGGTAATTGATATTGGGAAAAGCACCACTGATATCGTTCTTTTCAGCGAAGGGAAAATAATTCTTACAGAATCTATAAAAGTTGGTTCATATCATATTGATTATGATCTTTCAACAAAATATCACACATCTATTGAATTTGCAGAAGAATTAAAAAAAAGATATGCATGGTGTGACTACAAAAGATTTATAGGAGAAAAAAAAGAAGAAATAAAAATGGTGGAAATTTTAAATCCAAAAGGTAAATCTCTTGGAAAAGTCAGTACTGAAGAAATATCAAAAATTGCATACTGGAGGGTTCAATACATTTTTGAGGATTTAATATTAAAAAACAGACTTATGAAAACAGGATATTTTCCAACAAGAGTTTCTGAAGTTGTAATTTCAGGTGGTGGAGCGAAGTTAAAAGGTATTGTAAAATTAGCAGAGGACATTTTTCAGTTACCTTCAAGAATTGGTATACCTCAAAAATTATTAAATCTTGACAAATCTTATCAGAAACCCGAATTTTCAGCAGGTATAGGCCTTTTAATTCTTGCTTCAAAAGTAGGAAAAGAAGATGAAACTATAATTGATAAAATTAAAAAATGGTTTAGAAGGTGGCTCTTTTAAAGGGGGTTAAAATGGTAAAAGTTATAGAAGAATCAATTGTTTCTTCAAACATCAATATAAAGGTGGTAGGAATAGGAAATGCTGGTGGAAATATTGTATCAAGAATTTATAACAAAATTGACGGGGTACAATTTGTAATTTTCAATACTGAGGCACATGCTTTGAAAAATGCAAAATCTGATATAAAGATACAGATAGGAGAAAAAACTACACAGGGAAAAGGAGCTGGAAAAGACCCTGAAAAGGGAAGATTTGCAGCAAGTGAAGATAAAGAAAAAATAGCAGAAGCATTAAAAAATACTCAGATTATTTTTTTGGTTGCAGGACTTGGTGGTGGGACTGGAACAGGAGGAACGCCTGTAATAGCTAAAATAGCAAAAGACCTTGGTGCAATCACAATTTCGCTTGTTACAACTCCATTTGAATGGGAAGGTGAAAAAAGAAATCAATATGCTCAAGAAGGGCTTGAAAATATATTAAAAAATGTTGATACTTTGATACATATATCAAATCAAAAACTATATGAAATAATAGATGAAAAAGCTTCTTTTGAAGAAGCATTCTGGAAAATTGATGAGATTATTTTAAGAACAGTTTCTTCAATTTCAGACCTTATTTATAAACCAAAATTACTTGATATAGATTTTGCAGATATTTATTCTGTTGTAGAAAATGCAGGTAGAGGTATAGTCGGGCTTGGATATGGAAAAGGAGAAGGAAGAATGGAACAGGCGGTCAGAAGCACAATTGAAAATCCGTTAATAGAAAAAAGTGAAATAATGGAAGCAAAAAATATTCTTATCAGTATCACAGGAAGTCCTGATTTAACATTAAAAGAAGTAGGAGAAGCAGTAAATATAATTCAATCAAGAATTTCAAGTCCTTCAAGAGTTCTTGGAGTAGCAACTGATCAAAATCTCAACGATGAAATTAAAATAACTCTTCTTGCTACAGGTATAGGAAAATTGTTATCTACGAAAGAAAAACCTGTTTCAGAAAAGAAAAAAATTGAAGAGTTACCATTAGAAAAAGAAGAAGTTGAAGATTCTATAGATGAACCTATCTGGAAAAGAAAAGAAAAGGAGAAAATATGAAAATAGGAATCTGTAATGAAGTTTTTAAAGATTGGACTGTTGAAGAAATTTTCTACTATATTAAAGACATTGGATATGAAGGAATAGAGATTGCACCATTTACTCTTGCTGAAAATGTTTCAGAAATTGCAGATGAAAAAATAGAAGAAATTAAGAAACTTTCAGAAAAAACTGGGATAAAAATAATTGGCACACACTGGCTACTGGTTAAACCAGAAGGATTATCAATATCATCAAAAGATAAAGAATTAAGGAAAAAAACTTCTGAATACTTGTGTAAACTTGTTGATTTTACTTCACGAATTGGTGGTGAAATAATGGTATTTGGATCACCAAAACAGAGAAAAATAAATGAAGGGCAAACAATTGAAGAAGTTAAGAACTATTTAAAAGAAGTAATTATCCCTGTTCTTGAAAAATGCTTTGAAAAAAATGTTTTTTTATGTATTGAACCCCTTGCAAGAACTGAAACAAACTTTATAAATAAAGCAGAAGAAGCAATTGAAATAATAGAAGAAATAAATCATCCAAATCTTAAATTACATCTTGATGTAAAAGCAATGACAGACGAAGAAAAACCAATTGTTGAAATAATTGAAATAGGATCAAAATATCTTAAACATTTTCATGTTAATGACAAAAATTTACTTGGTCCAGGATTTGGGGAAATTGATTATAAACCAATAATTGAAAAATTAAAGAAAGTTGGATATAATGGATGGCTATCAGTTGAAGTATTTGATTTTACTCCTGGACCTAAGGTTATAGCTGAAAAAAGTATAAAATACCTGAAAAAATTTTTGTAATTTACGAAAAAGGAGAAAATAATGGATAAAATAAAAGTGGGAATCGCAGGACTTGGAAGAAGTGGGTGGGATATTCACTGTAAAACAATTTCACAATTACCTAACCTGTATGAAATTGTAGCTGTATGTGATTTGGATGAAAAAAGGAGAGCAGAAGCAGAAAAAACTTTTAAATGTGTTAG
>Ga0116166_1000673_pt1 | contig 32267 bp, 28 predicted proteins | sample AD_JPNMR2_MetaG_FD_89884 | JGI IMG/M metagenome (GOLD analysis project Ga0116166, IMG submission 89884) | Active sludge microbial communities of municipal wastewater-treating anaerobic digesters from Japan - AD_JPNMR2_MetaG | ecosystem: Engineered > Bioreactor > Anaerobic > Digestate | place...
GCAAGGCTAAAACTCAAAGGAATTGACGGGGGCTCACACAAGCGGTGGAGCATGTGGATTAATTCGAAGCAACGCGCAGAACCTTACCTGGGTTTGACATGTACGGATGCCGCTCTGGAAACAGGGTTGGCTGCCTTCGGGTGAAACGTACACAGGTGCTGCATGGCTGTCGTCAGCTCGTGTCGTGAGATGTCGGGTTAAGTCCTTTAACGAGCGAAACCCCTGCCGTTAGTTGCCATCGGGTCATGCCGGGCACTCTAACGGGACTGCCGGTGTCAAACCGGAGGAAGGTGGGGACGACGTCAAGTCCTCATGGCCTTTATGCCCAGGGCCTCACACGTGCTACAATGGCGACTACAAAGCGACGCAAAACCGTGAGGTGGAGCAAATCGCAAAAAAGTCGCCCCAGTTCAGATTGTAGGCTGGCAACTCGCCTACATGAAGGCGGAATCGCTAGTAATCGCGTATCAGCCATGACGCGGTGAATGTGTTCCTGAGCCTTGTACACACCGCCCGTCAAGTGATGGGAGCCGGGAGTACCCGAAGTCGGATTGCTAACCCGCAAGGGAGGCGTCTGCCGACGGTAAGCTCGGTGACTGGCACTAAGTCGTAACAAGGTAGCCGTAGGGGAACCTGCGGCTGGATCACCTCCTTTCTAAGGGATAACTTAGACTCGGTCGGGGCAATCCTGCCTTTTCAACGACCGTGAATAAGTCAGGCGATCCTCGCTGCTTACGGTATCAACTGTTGGTCTTTCAAAGCCCTGTCGGTTTCGACAGGGCTTTTTTTGTTGGTTCAGCCAAATCGAGGTTCAGCCGGAAGGCGGAGGAATTTCGATTATTTTTTTCGGGCGTGGCGTCGGCGGTCGGCCTCTTTCAGGAGACGTTTGCGCAGGCGGATGGCGGCGGGAGTGATTTCCACGAGTTCATCATCCTGAATGTATTCGAGGGCGGCCTCGAGGGACAGAATTCGCGGGGGTTTGACCCGTGCGGCGTCGTCCTTGGAGGAAGCGCGGATGTTGGTCAGGTTTTTGGTCTTGGTCGGATTGACCGGGATGTCGTTGTCTTTGCAGTGCTCTCCGACAATCTGGCCTTCATAGACCTGATCGCCGGGTTTGACAAAAAAGGTGCCGCGGTCAAAGAGGGCATCCAGCGCATAGGCGGTTACTGTGCCGGGCTCGGTGGCAATCATTACGCCGGCCTGCCGCTGCGGAATGGAGCCCCGCATCGGTTCGTAGCCGTCGAAACTATGATGGATGGATGCCCGTCCCTGTGTGGCGGTCATCAAACGCGGATGGAGTCCGAAGAGCCCGCGGGAAGGAATCTTAAAACGCATCTGAGTGTAATCGCTGGTGCCGGTTTTCCCTTCCACCGTGAGCAGTTCGGCCCGGCGTTCGCCCAGCAGGGCCATCACGGCATTCTGGCAGTCGATCGGGCAGTCGATAAACAGCTGCTCCATCGGTTCCTGATGGATGCCGTCGATGACGCGGATGATGACTTCGGGTTTTCCGACGCACAGTTCATACCCTTCCCGTCGCATATTTTCGAGAAGGATACCCAGATGCATCAGCCCGCGCCCGGAGACTTTAAATTCATCGGGGGTTTCGCCGGGTTCAACGCGCAGAGCGACATTGGTCTGCAGTTCCTTTTCCAGCCGCTCCTTGAGGTGACGTGTTGTCACGTATTTGCCTTCGCGTCCGGCAAATGGGCCGTCGTTGATGCGGAAGGTCATATGCATCGTGGGTTCATCCACCGCGATGACCGGCAGGGCGGAGGGGCGGTCCGGACAGGCGATGGTGTTGCCGATTTCGACCGGGTCAAGCCCGGCGATGGCGCAGATATCCCCCGCACTGACTTCCAGGCACGGTTTTTTGCCCAGGCCGCTGAATGTATAAAGCTGGACGATTTTCTGCTGGGTATGTTTGCCTTCGTTATCAATGACTGTGACCATACCGGCCTGTACCGCCCGTCCGGCAAAAAGACGTCCGATGGCGATGCGTCCCACGTAGTCCGAATAATCGACGGCCGTCACAAGCATTTGCAGGGGAGCTTCGGTGTTGGCCTTGGGAGCAGGAACCTCTTCGATGATGGTTCGAAAAATCGGCTCCATGTTCTGCCTGGGCTGGTCGAGTTCTCTGACAGCCCAGCCGTATCGGGCAGAGGCGTACAGGACGGGAAAGTCGAGGGCCTCGTTGTCTGCATTGAGGGAGACAAACAAGTCAAACACCTCATTGAGAACATCGTTCGGCCGGGCATCGGGACGGTCCACCTTGTTGATGACGACGATGGGTTTGAGCTTATGGGCCAGGGCTTTGGAAAGAACGAAACGGGTCTGCGGCATAGGGCCGTCGAAGGCGTCCACCAGCAGCAGAACGCCATCGGCCATTTTCAGCACCCGCTCCACTTCCCCGCCGAAATCGGCGTGCCCGGGGGTATCCATAATGTTGATTTTGTATTCCCGGCCTTCCGGGTCTGTATATTCGATGGCGCAGTTTTTGCTGAAGATGGTAATGCCCCGCTCCCGCTCGAGCGGATTGGAGTCCATAATCAGACCATGCTGGCCGCCGGCCAGTTTGTCCAGTTCGCTTTCGCGGAACATCCCGGACTGGTAGAGCAGCTGGTCCACCAGCGTCGTTTTCCCATGGTCCACGTGGGCAATAATGGCAACATTTCGTATTTGTTCAGGAGACCACATATTTTTCCTATTTTCTCTGGGTTGAAAAAAGGAGCAGTGTACTGAGGATGCTTAAGAAGTCAAGTTTTCTTTTACCAAGATGAAGACCGGATGAATCGGAGAAAGAACGTTTTCGAACGAGATGACAGAACACGGCACTCTGTTTTTCTGTGCCTTCTGAAACACCTCGAAAAGGATTTTTGAACGTTAAAAGATTGTTCCTTTTTGGAAGGTCAGCTGACGTATTCTGCAGAGCAAAGCGCTACGTAAATAGACCGTCCTTTTTGCTGGTATTCGAGTTTTCCTTCTCGGGCCAGCCAGCCGAGTCCCTGGAAGGCGATCTGAGCAGGCAGATTCGTCCGTTTGGGGATATCTGTGATATTGACAGGGGCTTTCGCGGCAGCGAGCATTTTCCAGATTTGTCCGGCAGCAGAACCGATTTTATCCTGCATACGTTCCCTCGCTTTTCCTGAAAAACAATTTTTGTCCTTTTTGCTGGTATAGGACAAAGGACCTATTCAACCTGATCCGATAAACTTTCTTCTCAATATAAAATCTGTCGATGCGGACGTCAAGGGCTTTCAGTTCTTTGAGAGAAAATCTTTCTTGTCATTTGACGAGAGCTCCGGAGGGGAGTAGGATGATTATAGATTGTAGGCAAGTAAATACCCGAAATGCCAAGGCAGAATAAGGAGGTTCCCTTGATTCAGGACCGGAAGATTGCCTATTTTTCGATGGAAATCGGGATTGAAGAAGCGATGCCGACCTACAGCGGCGGATTGGGGGTACTGGCCGGAGATACCATCCTGGCAGCGGCGGATGCCGAAGTACCGATGGCGGCGGTTTCGCTGGTTCACCGAAAGGGCTATTTTTTCCAGAAATTGACGGAGGACGGCCGGCAGATTGAGGAACCGGTCATCTGGACCGTCGAGGATTTTCTGGAGGAAATGCCGCCGCGAGTCAGTGTCGTGATTGAAGGGCGGACGGTTCAGATTCGCTGCTGGAAATATGAAGCCAGGGGAATCGGCGGGTATATTGTGCCGATTTATTTTCTGGATACCGATTTGGAAGTCAACGCACCGCAGGACCGTGAGCTGACGGATTATCTGTACGGGAAAGACAAGCGGTATCGGCTTTGTCAGGAGGTTGTGCTGGGCATCGGAGGGGTGCGGATGCTGCGGGCTCTCGGCTATGAGCAGCTCGAGCGTTTCCATATGAATGAAGGGCACGCCAGTCTTCTGACGCTGGAGCTGCTGGAGGAGCAGAAGCGGAAACGGAACGGACAGACCATCAGCGAGGAAGATATTGCCGCCGTGCGTCGACAGTGTGTGTTTACGACCCATACGCCCGTGGCGGCCGGTCACGACCAGTTTCCGATGGATTTGGTTCGGCAGGTGCTCGGCCAGCAGGAAGCGTTTTCGCTGAACAATGTCTTCTGCTGCGGGGATATGCTGAATATGACGTATTTGGCTCTGAATCTGAGCCATTATGTCAACGGCGTGGCCAAAAAGCATGGAGAGGTCTCCCGGCATATGTTCGGGGGGTATGAGATTGATGCGATTACCAACGGGGTTCACGCGGCTCGGTGGACTTCGGAGCCGTTTGCGGAGTTGTTTGATAAATATATTCCGGGCTGGCGGGAAGACAATTTTAGTCTCCGGTATGCGTTGAGCGTTCCTTCAGAAGAGGCGTGGGAAGCGCACCTTCAAAACAAACGGCGGCTGGTGTCTTTCGTAAATCGGGAAACCAATGCCGGAATGGATGCGGAAACGCTGACGCTGGGGTTTGCGCGGCGGGCGACCAGTTATAAGCGTGCGGATTTGATATTCAGCGACCGCCGCCGGCTGAAATCGCTGTGCCGCAAGGGCGGGCGGCTGCAAATCATTTTTGCCGGCAAGGCCCATCCGAATGATTTCGAGGGCAAGGAGCTGATTCGCCGGATTTTTTCCGCTCGCGGGGAGCTGATGCCGGAGGTGCGGACGGCCTATCTGCCCAATTATGATATGGCGATGGGGCGGCTGATTACGGCAGGAGTGGATGTCTGGCTGAATACGCCGCAGCCGCCGCTGGAGGCCTCTGGCACCAGCGGGATGAAGGCCGCCTTAAACGGAGTGCCTTCTTTGAGTGTGCTGGACGGCTGGTGGATTGAGGGGTGTATCGAAGGGGTGACGGGCTGGGCAATCGGGGAGAATCACCGGCAGGCGGAAATGCCGCAAGACCGCCAAAAAGATGCCGAATCGCTCTATGAAAAACTGGAGAAAGTCTTGTATGTTTATTACAAAACGCCGCTTCAGTTCCGCAAGGTGATGTTGCACGCTATCGCCCTGAATGGTTCGTTCTTTAATACCCAGCGGATGATGCAGCAGTATGTCCTGAAGGCCTATTTCAGCTGAAAAAACACCTACGAATCCAGGTCGAACAAATCAAGCCACTGCTGGGTTTCAGCCCGGCTGATGCCCTGTCTTTTTTCTTTGGGTTCGGGGCGGGGCGGTTCTTTTTCGAGAAGTTTGGCGACCATGTCCCAAAATGTTTCCGAGCGGACCGCGGCGGCTTTTCGGCGTTTTGCCGCTGCAACCAGACGAAGGTCGCTGCTGATGACAACCAGAGAGCGGGGGGCGCTGCAGGCCTGTATTTTTTCTTCAATGAGGGTATCGGCATCGCGAAAAGAGCCGGAGAAGAAGACTTCAATGTTGCTGAATCCGGCCAGACCGGTTTTGTCCGGCGGGCCGATGCCGTCAAAGATAATCTGGCCGCGATTGCGTGTGCGGCGAAGGTATTCGGTCAGGATCCGAATCAGACCGGCCTCATCCAGGCCGGCCATCGCCTCCTGTCGCTGAATGACCCGCAGCAGATTGTAGCCGTCAATCAGCAGGGGCAAGGGGCATACCCTTCGGCACAATAGCGGATTTCTCCGGCTACGATGGTATAGAGAACTTTGCCTTTTACTGTCCAGCCGGCATAGGGACAGTTGTGGCTTTTGGAGAAGAAGCGATTGGGGTCAATCGTCCATTCGGCATCCGGGTCGATGACGGCAATGTCCGCCCGGTCACCGAGTCCGAGGGTGCCTTTGCTGATGTTCAGAACGCGGGCGGGTCGATACGTAAGCATGGCGAGCAGCTGCGGCCAGTCAATGACACCCGGGTCAATCAGGGCTTTGCGGTACAGAGGCAGGGCGCATTCGAGCGAGGCGATGCCGAAGGGCGCCGCCAGGAATTCGAGTTCTTTTTCGCTTTTCAGATGGGGGGCATGGTCTGTAGCCAGCGCGTCAACGAGCCCCTCCTGAATGGCTCTGCGCAGAGCTTCCACGTCGGCCAGGGTTCTCAGCGGCGGATTGACTTTGTAGTTTGTATCGTAGTCTTTCAGGTGTTCTTCCGTCAGCAGAAGATGATGCGGAGTCACCTCGCAGGTGACAGGCAGGCCTTCCTGTTTGGCCTGGCGAATCAGCTGTACCGAGCCGGCGGTGGAAATGTGCTGGGCGTGATAGCGAGTTTTGGTTTTTTTAACCAGTTGGATGTCTCGCCAGAGCATCATTTCCTCAGCGAGGGGGTCCATCCCCGGAAGTCCGAGAAGGGTGGCGTTGTAGCCGGCGTTCATCACACCGCCGCGGGCCAGCGAATCATCCTGACAATGCTGGGCGACCACCCGGTTGAACATCGAGGCATACTTGAGAGCCCGGAGCATCACAGCGGCGTTCTGAACTCCGCTGCCGTCGTCGGTGAAGCCGATGGCGCCGGCCTGGGCCATCAGCCCCATTTCGGATAATTCTTCTCCGGCTCGTCCTTTGGTGAGTGTGCCCATCACATAGATGAAGGTTTTTCGGGCTTGCCGCCCCATTCGATGGACATACTCGACACTGGTGGCGTTGTCAATAGGCGGATTGGTGTTGGGCATACAGACAACAGAGGTAAATCCGCCTGCTACGGCGGCGGCGGAGCCGGAGGCGATGGTTTCTTCTTCCTCGTCGCCCGGTTCGCGAAAATGCACGTGCAGGTCAATCAGACCGGGGGAGACAATTTTGCCGGAGGCATCAATGAGGATGTCGGCTTTGGCGGGAAGGCGTCCGATTTGGCTGACTTTCCCATCGGCGACGAGCAGATCGGCAATCCGGTCCACGCCGTTGGCCGGGTCAATGAGTCGTCCGTTTCGAATCAAAATGGAAGGTGCGGCGGTTTCTTTCATGGATGTGAGTCCTTGGCTTCAAGAACAGCGGCTTGATTGACCAGAAACAGCACGGCCATCCGGATGGCCAGCCCGTTGGAGACCTGACGCAGAATGACGCTGTTGGGACCGTCAGCGACTTCGGATTCAATTTCCAGCCCGCGGTTCAGCGGGCCGGGGTGCATAACCAGAATATCCGGTTTGGCTTTTTTGAGCCGCTCGACGGTCAGGCCGTAGAAGTGAGAATATTCTCGTACGGAGGGGAAGAGATTTCCGCCGAGTCGTTCGAATTGGATGCGAAGCATGTTGATGACATCGAGCTTGTCGATGACGGCATCCAGACTGTAGGAGACCTGAACGGGCAGGTTCTGCACCTGAGCGGGCATCAGGGTCGGAGGACCGACCAAAATCACTTCTGCTCCCAGTTTTGTCAGAGCATGGATATTGCTGCGGGCGACCCGGGAATGTGCAATGTCGCCGACAATCCCGATTTTCAGACCTTCCAGAGACCCTTTGATTTGGCGGATGGTATAGGCATCCAGCAGGGCCTGGGTCGGATGTTCATGGAAACCGTCGCCGGCATTGATGACACAGGCCTTGATGGACCGGCTGAGCAGATGAGGTGCTCCGCCTGCATTGTGCCGAATTACGACAATGTCAACCCCCATGGCTTCGAGATTGCGAGCCGTGTCAATCAGGGTTTCTCCCTTGTTGACGGAACTGGAGGTTTTGGTGAATTCGATGACATCGGCACTGAGCCGGCTGGCGGCGAGCGTAAAGCTGTTTCGCGTGCGTGTGCTGTCTTCAAAGAACATATTGACCACCACTTTGCCGCGCAAAGCCGGGGCTTTTTTGATGGAGCGGGTGCTGAATTCTTCAAAACCGCGGGCGGTGTCCAAAATAAATTCGATTTCTTTTCGGCTGAGGTCTCGCAGACCGAGGAGGTGTTTTCGCCGCCATTGAAAATCCGTTTTCGTTGTCTGGTTCACAGAATTACTCGACTAAAACCTGCTCGATTTGGTCTGTTTCCTTCAAAAGCACCTGAACACGCTCTTCAGGGTTAACGTCAACACGAATGCCGACATAATCTGCGCGAATCGGCAATTCCCGGCTGCCGCGATCGACCAGGACCGCCAGCCGAATGGCTTTGGGTCTGCCTAAATCCGTCAGCGCATCCAATGCCGCCCGGACGGAGCGTCCGGTGTGAAGCACATCATCCACCAGCAGAACGGTGGTTTGGTGGATGTCGAAATCAATTTCAGTTGTCCGCACCTGGGACGGAACGGCGTTTTGAGGATCGTGGATGTCATCTCTGTAAAGGGTGATATCCAGCGTCCCGCAGGGGATTTCCTTGCCGAGCCGTTCGCTGAGCCGCTTCTGGAGACGCTGAGCAAGAATTTCGCCGCGGCTCCGAATCCCGATAATCACAAGGTTATTGTTTGAACCAAGGTCAGAGGCGATATCTTGACTGATAGAGTCCAGTATTTCGCTTATTTGGGCTTCGTTGAGCAGTACTCTCATTGCACCCCTTTTCACAGAGTAGGGTCAAATGCCTTGATTTCTGCTTTCTATCGGACGTGAGTATATCAGACTGTCGTTTGCAAAGCAAGAAGTTCTCGGAATTTGGGATGGAAGCGGAATATTATCGGATGTTTTTTATCGAAGATAGAAAGAATGAATCTGTTGCAGGGGTATCGCCGATTGTGGTACAATGTATTATTGAATTATTATTGATAGAGGGGTTTTGTTTTAGAAAAGTTTCGGAAAAAGGATGTCCGGAAAGATTCAACAATCTATCCGTTTGAGTTTCCTGCTTTTGGCGGGGTGGGTTTTTTCGGCTTTTGCGTCTGAAGAATCCTTACGGAGGGTGCCTATCCAGCCCGCTTCCTTTGCCTATTGCGGGATTCGGGATTTGCAGGAAAACGAACCGAATTTAACGGGTTCCGACGTTGCCGTTGCGGCTGTCTGCCGTTCAATGATGTATGTGAACGGACTGCCGCAGGATGATTATCGTTTCAATATGGCTCACAGCAGTCTTCGCGGGGGCCGCGTCTTTTTTGAAGACGGCTCGAATGGATTGTACGGTCTTTCGCCTCATGAAACGGCTGTCGGCGGGCTTTTAATCGGTCTGGATTTTCAGGGAAATCACCCTTTGACGGGGCCTTTTGTTTACAAAGGCGTTTGTCCGGATGCGACGGTGGAGGTTTTTGAGTTTTGGCGGTTTGTGAGCTTAACGGTCTTCGGCGGCAAACCGTTTTCGGCCGATGTGCTCACGCTCAGTTTGGGGGATTTTTACGAAGATTGGTGGACGCGGGGGATTGAGCGTCTGGCCCATAAGACGGGGGTTCTGGTGGTGGCTTCAGCGGGAAACGGCCTTCGAGTTTCAGACCGTGTATTGTATCCGGCCGGCGGGGCCAATGTTTTGGCGGTGGGAGTTGTTCAATCACAGGTAGAACCGGATGGAACACCGAGTTTGAGGTTTTTCTCGGCGCCGCATCGGCGGATTTCCAGTTTCGGCCCCACGGCGGACGGCCGCAGCAAGCCGGACCTTGTGGCACCGGGACGTGCTCTCGTGCCGTCGGCGTATGATGCCTCAACCTATGAAATCGCCGGTGACTACTCCAGTCTGGCTACCCCCCTGGTTTCCGGGACGGCGGCTCTGCTGTTTCAGAAGATTTATCAGACGCCGGCGCTGGCCGAGCGAGTTCATCCCGAAACCAGAAACTGTGTTCTGCGGGCCCTTTTACTGACTTCGGCTCGGAAGCTGCCGTGGTGGCATAAGGGACGCCCCGAACGGGAAGATGATGCCTTTGTGCCGCTGGATTGGCTGCAGGGGGCCGGTCTTCTGGATGCCAAAGAGGCCTACACGCTTTTGACGGAAGGCGCTCGTCCGGAAGAGGGCGGCTTGAAGGGCTGGGACAATCCGATTTTGAATGGAGACCATCCGGAGGCGGTTTATTCCATTTCGGTTCCGGCAGGACAGGAACTCTATTTGACTGCTACGGCGGTTTGGAATCGTGCTTTTGAGGAGCGATTTCCGTTTCGGCCTTTGCCGGAAGAAGATGGAGATTTGCGGCTGGAATTGTGGAGGATTGACCCCAATCAGACGGAAAAGATTTTGGTGGACGCCGGCGACAGTCCCGTGGATACGGTTGAGCATCTCTATGTCCGGCTTCCGGAGGAAGCGGCGTCGTATGAATTGGTGGTGCGGTTCAGTCAGCCGCAGGCGGCCCGGATAAGTGCAGGACGTTTCGTCGGTTTGGCGTGGTCTGTTGGACCGGACCGCACCCGGGACAATCCGTGGTGGTATGATTTGAACGAAGACGGCCGGATTGACCAGACAGACAAGGTCATCTATCAGATTTTTGAGAAGGAACAGTCTGAGATTTTCGGAGACCCCTCTTTGTCAGAGGCCCTTGGGCTCAGCCCGGACCGAATCGAACTGCTCAGACAACGGTGGGCGGATTGGCGTTCGTATTGGAGTTTATGGTCCGCCGCAGAGGAAGCGCTGCTGCCGTCTAATCCCTGAAGCGAAAGCTGAGGGTTTGATAAATCAGCTTGGCGGCCAGAAAATCGCTGGCCCACAGATGTTCCCGCGGACAGAGCTCAACAACATCCATCCCGATTACATTCCGATGTCTGCAGACCTGTTCGATTAATGAAATCACCTCGTACCATCCCAGACCGCCCGGTTCGGGAGTGCCGGTGGCGGGCATCAGGGACGGGTCAAAAACATCCAGGTCGATGGTCAGATAGACATTGTCCGTCAGCAAAGAAAGCAGAGTGTCAATCCAGCGGCGCTGCGGGTCGGCGGCGATTTGATGGGCAAAGAAGACTCTGGTCTTGTCCAAAGCCGGCTTTTCGCAGGAGTCCATGCTCCGGATGCCTGCCTGAACGATAGGACAAAGCTGCCTGGCTCGAGCCATCACACAGGCGTGATTGTAGATGGACCCTTCATATTCTTCCCGGGTGTCGGCGTGGGCATCCAGCTGCAGAACGGTCAGGTTGGAGAACGATTGAGCGGCGGCCTGAAATGCGCCGATGGAAACAGAATGTTCCCCGCCTAAGAGAACCGGAAATTTGCCTTTTTGAAAATAGCCGAGCATTCTTTGGCGAACTTGTTTGACCATTTCATCGGGGGTTGGACAATCCAGAACAGGCGCATCTGTGGCAATCCCTTTACGGAAGACCTCCGAGTCGGTAAGAATATCGTAAAACTCCAGATTTTTTGACGCTTTCAAAATCGCTTCAGGTCCCTTGTCAGCTCCTTTTATCCACGTGCTGGTTTGGTCATACGGAACCGGCAGGATGACGATTTGAGCCGTCCGGAAATCGGTGTAGTGCGGTTCGAAATCCCCAAAAGAGGAACTCTTTCTCATTGCAGATCTCCCGACAAGGAAAAAGGGATTTTTGGACGGCTGCCCAAAAATCCCTGATTTTTGACAAAACTGTTCCTTTTTTAATCAAATAGAAAGACGGCGATGGCGACCGTAGTCGTCCAAAGGTCTTTGACACCGCGAGCGGTCTGGGTGATATTGGTTGTTTTAATGAACAAGCCGCTGGATTTGTAGGCCTGCTCTTTTTCTGACCAGGCCTTGTCGGGATCTACTTCGTATCCGAGGGTTGTTCCGAGCATGCCGGCTGCCAGGTCTTCGGCCATATCTTCCGCTTCTCGTTTGTTCATTCCGTGGCCGTGCACTTCGCTTAAGTAGCCCCAGTTGCTCTTTTGTTTGGGGACAGCAACGCCGACGGAAGAAGCAATCAGTCGGCCGTGTTCGTTGGTATCACACCGAGCCAGGACGCAGAAGCTGATGGCTCCCGGGACAAGGAGTTTGAGCCCTTCATTTCGGCTGATAATCCGGCAATAGGGAGGCAAAATGGAGGAGACCTGCACGAGATTCTGCTGGGCTACCCCGGCGTCTCGGAGGGCTTCCTCAAAAGATTTTAGGCGGTATTTATGCCGGCCGACCCCTTTCGTTAAAAACATCCGCGTCGGTACAAGATTGAGCATTCCCGTACTCTCCTGGAAAAGAGGTTCTTCTTATTTGTCGTATTCTTATGGTAACGGAGAAATTTTATCCCCCTTCAGGAGGGGGGCAAGAAAAAATTTGAAAAATTCATCCAGAAACCCAGAAAGCGGACTTATTCAGGAGACAATAAGCCGAAAAAAAGACCGGATGTTGAGATAGAGAAGTTTTTTAGAATACCCGTTGCGATTTACAAAGAACATTCTATAATTTCACGCCGTTTCTTTCTGAAGAGAAAGACCCTGAAAGACCGAAAAGATGGGAATTAGCAGGAGCAGACCTGCCGTTTAGCGATATGAGGAAGGAATCTATGGGAAAGAAAAAGGCGAAAAAATTAAGCGAGCGCGAACTGGAACGATATAAGCAGCTACTGCTGGAGAAGCAGAAGGAAGTATTGGCGGACCTGCAAAGTATTGAACAGAATATGTTCCAGGACGGGGGGGAGATTTCGAGTATGCCGGTTCATCTGGCGGACATCGGAACGGATAACTTTGAACAGGAGTTCAGTTTGGAGCTGATGGAGGAAGCCAAACGAACTCTGCATGAGATTCAACTGGCTCTCAATCGAATCGAAGAAGGCACTTTCGGCATTTGTGAAGGATTGGGAATTCCGATTGAGAAGGAACGGCTGGATGCGATTCCCTGGACTCGGTACAGTCTGGAATACGCCCGCCAGAAAGAGAAGGAAAATGGTCCCGGTTTCATCAAACGCCGACCGATTGACATTGAACGAGACAGTGAATTTGAGGATGAGGATGTTCAGGAAGAGGAGGTGGAGGCCTTTGATGAAGATGTGGAGATGGAACCCCTGGAGGATGCCGAAGAGCCGGAGGAACTGGATGAAGAATTTGAGTAAGCGGTTTTTCTCCGCTCGGTCAAGGTAAAGGGGGGACTGCCGGCAGACCGATGCAGGTCATGGGGGCGAGGGATTCGAGGGACGGCTTAAGAGCCCCTGCGTCCCCGACGACAACAAGAATCATCTGCTCAGGTCTAATCGTTTTTCTCGCCAATGCCAGACAATCCTCTGCAGAGGCCGTCCGGATGGTTTCAAAGAGCCGATCCAGGTAGTCACGACCGAGATTTTGAGACTCCATCAGCCAAAGGTCTTCGGCAATCTGCTGAGGGGTTTCTCTTCGAAGCAGGAAGGTTCCGGCAATATAGGTTTTGGTATCCTGCAGTTCACTGGAGGTCGGCGGGCGGGTTCGAAGGTCCTCAATCAGGTCAAAAATGGTTTGGATTGTCTGCTGGACAGCATCGTTTTTGGTAAAGGTTTGGATCGTAAACATTCCTGCCTGATTGTAAGCGAGGTACGTACTCCAGATGCTGTAAGTCAATCCTTTTTCAACCCGCACAACCTGATTCAGACGGCTGTTAAAAGAGCCGCCGAAATAGCTGCCGACAATCCGGCTGATGAAGTAGTCGGGCTGGTCATGCCGGGTAATGCCGAGCTGGCCGATGCGAATTTGTGCCTGAGAGCTCCCCGGCAGATGAACCAGATACAGGTGCTGCGGAGAGTTCGGCCGGATGGGGGGCAGGGTGATGTCCGGAAGAGGAGAAGGATTTTTCCATCTTCCCAAATGGGTTTGAGCGAGGGCGAAGGCCTTTTCCGGACGGATGTCTCCGGCAAAAATAAGAACGGCTTTTTCGGGACGAGCGTATTGTTTCCAAAAGCCGGACAGATCCTGCGGATTCAGACGGTTCAAATCTTCGGTTTGTCCTTCCGGTGTTCGGGCATACGGATGGTTTCCAAATAATTCTTTTTGGAGCTGCCGGTCGGCTATGTACTCAGGGGATTGTTCACGAACCGATATGGAGGCGATTTGCCGGCGGCGGAGTTTTTCAAATTCGTTTGGGTCAAAAGACGGGTATTGAACAACCTCGGCCAGCAGCCGGACGGCATCTTCTATATGCTGAGAAAGACAGTTCAGGGACACAATGCCGTCGTCCAGGGAGGCCTGTCCGGACAGGGTGATGGCGCGGCGTTCGAGCTCTTCGGCCAGGTCGGCTTCGGGATAATGGAGGGTGCCCTTGGTGAGCATGGCAAAAGCCATGGAAGCCGAGGCCGGCTTGCTTTCACACCAGGAGCCGAATGGAAGGCCGAGCATAATGGTCACAAAAGGCACTTCGTGATTCGGCACCACCAGGATTTTTAGGCCGTTGTCGAGAATGCGCTCCTCGTAGTGAGGTGTGAGCCGTGCCGGCTGGATGGGCTTGAGCGGGGGTGTTTGGGGGAAATATGCCGGTCGTTTTTCTCCGGGGCGTCCGGGGGGCGGAGATGTTTCTTCCCGCAAGGCCGTCAAGGGAGCCAGTTCATCATCTTTTTTGCCGAGTTGGTTCTGAAGAACACGGACCGTTAATTGACGCGATTCTGTCAAATAGGTTTCGGCAACGCGGCGGATATCCTCGGCTGTTACGGCCTGAATCCGGCGCAGGGTGTCATTGGCCCTGGACGTATCGCCGAGGATCATGGATGCTGTTCCGAGGAGTTCGGCCTTGCTTTCGACGGTTAAATTTTCAGCCACTATTTTTTTGAGGGTGTTGTTTCGGGCTTTTTCGAGTTCTTCCGGGCGGATGCCTTCGGAGATGATTCGCTCAAGTTCGGAACGGATGCACGCAAGAACCTGATTGGGCTCACGGTTTTCATTGAGCATGCCGCCGGCGACAAAAACTCCGTCTTGTTCGAGATTGTAGGTCCAGGCCGTCGTTTGAACAGCTGTCTGGGTTTCCGCCACAAGCTGTCGATAGAGCCGGCTGCTGCTGCCTTCACCGAGAATGGAGGCCAGAAAATCCAGCGGCAGTTCATCCGGATGTCCGTGCGGAACCGTGCGCCAGACGATTCCGGCCAGCGGGGCGGGGGCGATTTCATCGTCAATTGTCAGTTCTCGGGGGCCTTGGGGCATGGGTTCCTGAACGGTTACTTTGGGCGGCTGGGGCCGGGGCTGAATCCAGCCGAAATAGCGTTCTGCCAGCGTTTGAGCTTTTTTGTGTTCGACAGCTCCAACAATCAGCAGGACGGCGTTATTGGGGGTGTAGTAGCGACTCCAAAACTGCCGCATTTCTGCGGCGCTGGCGGCCCGCAAATGGGCGATGTTGCCGATGGGAACCCAGCGGTAGGGATGTTCGGTAAAAAGAGCGGCGGCTACTTTTTTATAGACATTGCCGTAGGGTTCGTTCTCGTGCATCCGCAATTCTTCTTCGACCACTTTGCGTTCGGTGTCCACGGCATTCTGGTCAATTTTGAGAAAAGCCATCCGTTCGGCTTCCAGCCAGAGAGCCAGTTCAATCTGGTCAGCAGGCAGAGTCTGCAGATACACGGTTTTGTCGAAGCTTGTGTAGCCGTTGGTATGGGCTCCGACTTTCCGCAGGAGTTCGAAGTGGTCGGAGGGGCCGACTCGGTCTGTTCCCTTGAACATCATATGTTCAAACATGTGGGCAAATCCCTGACGCGCGGGGTCTTCGTCTTTGGAGCCGACGTGGTACCAGACCTGAACGGTTACTATCGGGGTGGAGAAGTCTTCGAGTGTGATGACTTTCAGTCCATTGGAAAGCGTGATTTCCCGAAAATCGAAAAGACGGCCGGCGGAAGGTGCAGACTGCTTTCCAAAGAAAGCAAGGCGGCAGGAGGATAATCCGGCTGCCAATCCGATGGCAAGCAGGGCGAACCATATGATTCTCTTTTTCATTTTCTATCCTTCCGATGGATATCAGTCTGTCCGCTTATATCCGATTTTATTCAGTCGGTCAAGTTGACAATTGTCCTGACAATGGCGCATGAAAAAAACCGGACAGGAAACCATCCGGTTTTTTGTTGGAAATGTCTCGGGGTTGTGAGAGATTGTCAGGAGCAGACTTTTCGCCATGCCGAGGCGAGGTCTTCAAGTATGTGAATGCTTTTGTCGAGCATTTCTGTGTTGTTCTGGATTCCGGCCTGGCCGATATACCGCCAAAGGAAGTTGTACAGGCCGCGGAGATTTTGAGCCAGAGAGCCCCCTTGCTCGAGGTTGAGAGACTGGTTCAATTCAAAAATGATGTCACGCGCTTTGGCCAGCGAGGCGGCTTTTTGAGTGAAGTTTCCGTTTTGAATGGCTGTTCGCGCCTGGTGGAGGAATCGAATGGCTCCTTCGTAGAGCAGAACAATCAATCGTCCTTTGTTCTGAGTTGTTACGGCGGTTTCCTGATAGATTTCGGTGATGCTCATAGGAATCTCCTCAGTTGTTTCTGCAGCTTGTTTTTGCGGTTAGTGCTTTCTACCATGCCGGCCGACAGGGTCCGGATCAAAACCCTGTCGGCCGCTCATCATGGTAAGAAGCTCCCATATTATCCGCGCAGCAGTGTCAGCGCCATTTGAGGCATCGTGTTCGCCTGGGCCAGCATCGCCACACCGGCCTGTGCCAGCACCTGGTTGCGAGTGAGGGCCGCCATTTCCGTGGCCACGTCCACATCCGAGATTCGCGATTCAGCGGCCATCAGGTTTTCGGCCTGAATGTTGAGCACTTCATTGGTGCTTTCGAGTCGGTTCATCATATAACCGAAGCTGGCTCGGGCGCTGTCTTTTCGCTGGATGGCTTCGTTGACCAGAACCAGGGCCTGCTGGGCATTTGTTCCGTCGGCTCCGGCAATGGTAATTGTGGCGCTGTCAATGAGGTTTGACGGGCGGACATCGACGGAGGTGACCTGAATGTAGGAGTTGACGCCGAAGTGGATGCTGTTGGTGCCGGTGGCACTGTTGAGCATGTTGATGCTGTTAAATTCGGTGGTGGTGGCGATTCGCTGGATTTCGGCAATCATCTGCTGGAACTCATTGTTCATAATATTCCGCTGCTGCTCCGAATAGGAGCCTGTGGCGGCCTGTTCCGCCAGCTCTTTCATACGGATCAGGACGGCATCAATCGAGCCCATGGCTCCTTCCATCGTCTGGAGCATACTGATGGCGTCCATTGCGTTTCGGGACCCCTGTTTGATGACGGCGATGTCCGCCCGCATCAATTCTCGGACAGCCAATCCCGCCGCATCGTCCTTGGCACTGTTGATCCGCAGGCCGGAGGAGAGACGTTCGACGGACCGGGCGAGGGCATCGTAGCTTTTGCCGAGGTGTCTTGCCGCGCTTTCCGCCATCAAGTTGTTTTTAATTGCTAACATGGGTACTTCTCCTTACCAGATTTTTGAGTTGTGCTCTGACAATCTCCTATAAAGAGTTCATTTTTCGGCTTACGACAAAGGTATTATCGGAGACTTTTTGGGCTTCTTTAGACCTATAAAATAAGTTCCGAAAAAAACTTTTATTTCGGGGAAAAGAAAAGGCTTTTGCGTTTTTTATCGGACGAAGTGAAAAACCAATAGTTGCGAGGATGATTTTTTTGGCAAAAAAGATGAGAAAACAGAAAGAAACAGGGGAAACTGGAAGAAGCGGACGTTTATCGATTATATACCGAAGCGCAGGATTGCTTCGGCAGCCTGGAGGGCGGCTTGAGGACCGTCTAATTCTCCCTGTTCGAGGGCTTTTCGGGCTTCAAGAACAGCAGTTGAATCTTTTGCCTCGGGAGATTCGTTAAGGGCTTTTTGAATATAGGGCTGATAATCGGTCCCTAAATCGAGACGAATGGTTTGTCGAATATGGGATTTTCCCGTTTTGTCAGAGCTGCCGAGCTTCTGTTCTGAAGTCGGATGAACCGGCTGACTCGTGTCAAATTGTAATGGGTCGATCGGTACCATAGTTTCTTTTATTGTCGGAAGGAATCTGAAAAACTTAAGAAAAAAACTGAAAAAAAGTTAAAGAAGGATACTTTTTTGACGATAATGTCTTTCTTTCTATATAAACAAGTTCAGGACTTTTGAATCCGGATGTGTTTGATAACTTCTTTCTGTTTCGGGGGTTAATGCGGGTTTATTCGAATGTTCTTCCGGAGAGGAAGCTGAATCGGCATTTGGAGTTCGGCGCTGACGTTCCTCCTGCATTTCATATCGCAGGTTCCAATCGGAAGTACTTTCGGAATTTGTATGTTTCTGTTCCTGGTTGGGGATTGGACTGATTTCGATTTTGCGTATCTGAATCCCCTGATTCTCGAGAGATGCGAGGATATTCGGCAGCGATTTTTCGATTTCTTGGCGGGTTTGCTCTTTTTGGATTTCAAGAATACCGGATATCTCATCTCCAATCTTGTCAAATTTAATTCGGACCAATCCTAATCCTTCGGGGGTGAGGGAAATTTGGATGGATTGAATATCGTTTTGAACGGCATTTTGGATATTTCTCAGCACTTGCTGAGAGGCAGAGAGCGGTGGGGCTAATTCCGCAACGGCTTCCGATGCTTTGGCAGGATAGGTGATGGGGGCGGCCGAGTGGAGCGAACTTTGCTCGATTCCAGATTGTGTTCGTATCAGAGCAGGAGTAGGACCAGGCGTTTCGGGATTCAAGAAGTCCTTTTTCTGGGAGGAATCGGAAGAGTTCGATGATTTCAGAGAACTTTTGATTTTTTGAGGTTTTGATAGAGGTTCGGTCAAAGGTTCAACAGATTCTGGTTTTTTATGTGAAACCGCCTTTTCCTGGTTGTTGAGAGGAATGGCTCGCTGAACGGTTGTTGTTGTTAAGGGGATCTGGGGGAATTGTATTTGTTGGGAAGCGACCTTGGGAAGGTTTTGAATGACATCGGGTGTTTTGGCTGTTTTGTCAGGGAGGGTTATTTGGGGTTCAAACGGCTGCTTAATCTGGACACCTTCAGTCTTTATTGTTTTGCTGGTTTCTTGAAAGGTTAGAGAAGAGAAAGAACTTTTTGATTTTGGATTTTCATCCTGGGTTAGTTTAACCCGGTCACTGGTTGTTGACTCAGTTGCAGGATTCTTTTGGGTAAGATTCGGCAGTGTGGGCAATTTAGGCAATATTTCTGGGGAGGATTGTTCTTTGGGTGCAGTTGCTTTTGGATGTTTTAAGATTTTGTCTAAAGTGGTGGTATTGTCGAGCGGTTTGGATAAGAGGATTATTTCAGCACCAGCTGTTGCGGGTATGTTTTCTTGTTTCTGCCCGGAAGGTTTTTTTTTCGCATCTGTTTGATCTTCTTGTCCGCTGACCATCTTTTTGTTTAAGACGGTTAGGAATGGACTCGACAGAGTTTCCGCCTCTCCAAACTCGGCTTTGTTTCCATCTGATTCTTGGATTTGATGGTTTTTTTTCTTTGCGGCTGTTTCATTCAATGCGGTTTCTGAACCGACCGGCCGCAAAGACGGCTCAACGGTTGTAGTTAGTATATTTCCAATACCGGCTGTTTGAGTCATAAAGACAAGTTCTCCTTTAATTAAAGGCAATCTTTTCGGGAGAGTGTCGCAATTTGTGTGCCAGAATAGGAATGGAAAAGACTTCTACTCGTAAGATACTATAAAAGCGAGAGATAGAAAATAACCAATCGGATTGGTTGTTGGAAGATATGGTTAAAAAAGCAGAAAAAATTTCCTATGAATGTGAAAAAAATGGACTCAAGGAACGAACGGTTCTTCGCAAAAAGTTTGCAAAAGGTCGCAGAAAAGGTATTCTTGTGTCCATAATAATGAAATCTTTGATTGGAGATTCACTTGAAAGGTCAGCCGGAAAAAATCGGTTCGGACTTGGCGGGTCTTGTAAAGGGGACTGTTTGCGTTGACATCTACAGCCGGGTCGCTTTCAGCACGGATGCAAGTATTTACCAAATCTTTCCGCAATGTGTGGTATCCGTTCGGGATGAGGAGGATGTCCGCCGCGTTATCCAGTATGCTCGGGAAAACGGGTTCCCTGTGGCGGCACGAGGGGCCGGCAGCGGTGTGGCGGGTGAATCGCTGACAGACGGGATTGTGATTGATGTTCGCCGGTATATGGACCGTATTCTGTCTGTGACGCCGGACGGAGAACTGGTTACGGTGCAGCCGGGGGTTGTTCTGGATGACCTGAATCGCTTTTTGGCGCCTTATGGGCGGATGATTGGGCCGGACCCTTCCAGCTCAAACCGTGCCGTTGTCGGAGGGTGTCTGGCGAATAATGCCACGGGGGCTCATTCCTTGGTTTACGGCCATTTTGACAACTGGGTCCAGCGGGTTCGGGCTGTCTTGGCCGATGGGACTGTGGTTGAACTGAGCAACGGAATGCCCCCGGCGGAAGACGGCAGGCCGGAAACGAAAATTGCCGGGCAGTGTTTTGAGCTGCTTTCGGGGAAAGAGTCGGTGATTCGAGCGGCTCGGCCCAAAACGCAGAGGAACCGAAGCGGGTATGCCATCGACGGAATTGTTCACGACGGCGTTGTGGATTTGGCCCGGCTGATGGCCGGTTCGGAAGGAACGTTGGCTGTTTTTACGGAAATTACGCTCCGGACAGTCCCTATTCCCCGCTGCAAGGGGCTGATTCAGCTGGAATTTCCGTCATTTGAAACGATGGCCCGTGCAATTCCTTTGATTTTGCGGTGCAGTCCGGCGGCCTGTGAGTTGATGGACCAGACGCTGATGACGATGGCGCGACAGGCCTATCCGAAATACCGTGATGTGCTGCCGGAGGGGTGCAGTGCCTCGCTGCTGGTGGAGATGACCGGTTCGGACGAAAACGAAGTGCGGGAAAAGCTTGGGCGTGTGCGTCTGGCGGCGACGGATTTGGCCGTTCGGGCGGAGGATGTTCTGGAAGAGAACAGACAGCAGCGTCTCTGGAAGGCCCGGAAGGATGCCGTTCCTTTGCTGAATCGTCAGAAAGGGCCGGCTCATCCGATTCCGTTTATTGAAGATGTGTCTGTGGACCCCGTGCGGCTGGATGCGTACATTGCCGGACTGGAGAAAATCGGGCGCAAATACGGGATTACGATGGCCTATTACGGGCATGCCGGCGACGGCGGACTGCATATTCGCCCGTACATCGATTTGTCGAGGGAAGAGGGGGTTCAGCAGATGCGCACGATGGCTCAGGAGGTTTTCGAGCTGGCCTGGTCCCTGGGCGGGTCTGTCAGCGGAGAGCATGCCGACGGCCTGGTGCGGGCGGCCTTTATTCGGCGGCAATACGGGGAGGCCTATTATGAACTGCTCAAGGGTATCAAGCGGATTTTTGACCCGGAAGGTCTGCTGAACCCCGGCAAGATTCTGAATGAAGACCCGGATGTGATGGTTCGGCATTTGCGGCTTCCGGGTGGCAATTTGGAAGGGAAGACCGCTCTGCTGCTGGGGCCGGAGGAGTTTCGGTTTGAGGCAGAACAATGCAGCGGATGCGGGGTTTGTCTGGCCCGCACAGAAGGGGCGAGAATGTGTCCGATCTTTCGGGCTGTCAATGAAGAGCTGGCTTCCAGCCGAGCCAAGGCCAACCTGCTGCGGTCGGCGGCGTCGCTTCCCTCTGAAGTCGGGACCTATGACGCACGGGGGCTGCAAGAGGCTTTATCCCTTTGCGTGAACTGCAAGATGTGTTCGGTTCAGTGTCCGGCCGGGGTGGATGTGTCTAAACTGGTAATCGAAGCCAGAGCGCAGCTTGCCCACAAGAGCGGTTTTTCGACGGCCCAGACCGTGCTTTCACACAATCGTCTTGTGAGCATGCTGGCGGCCGCGTTCGCTCCGCTGAGCAATTGGATTCTTCGAATTCCGCTGAGCCGTCTGCTGATGGAAAAGACGCTCGGATTGGACCGTCATCGGCCGTTTCCAGCGTTTGAAAGAGGCAGTTTTCTTCGAAAGGTGCGGCGGTTCCGAAAACCGAATGCTTCGGATGGGGGCACGCAGAAAGCGGCCTATTTTGTGGACAGCTTTGCCAACTGGAATGACCATTCCCTCGGGTTTGCGGTTGTAGGGGTTTTGGAGAAACTGGGCGTGCAGGTGGAGGTTCCTTTGCAAAGGCCTGCGCCGCTGCCGGCGTATGTGTACGGAAATCTCCACGCCGCCCGCCGGGATTTGGAATACAATCTGAAACAGTTTGTCCCGCTGGTTCAAAGGGGTTATGAGGTTGTTTGTTCGGAGCCCAGTGCGGCCCTGTGTCTGAAAGAGGAGATGAAATATCTTATCCAGTCGCGGGAATCTGCGCTGGTGGCTGACCATACATGGGAGCTGATGGGATATCTTTGCTGGATTCTGGAGCATCGCGGGTGGGGGCTGATTCGGCTGTCGGATGCCTGCCGGACGACTCGATTTGCTTACCATGCACCCTGTCATCTGCAGGCCCTGCGCCAGCCGTCGGATACAGTGGATTTGCTGGACCGTTTGGACTTGAAAGTCGTCAATCTGAATGGGGGCTGCTGCGGGCTGGCGGGAACGGCGGGGATGCAAAGCAAAAAAGCAAAGCTGTCCGAGGCCATCGGCGAATCCTTAAAAAAGAAAATTGACCAGGTCAATCCAGATGTTGTTCTAACAGAATGTGCTGCTTGTGCGATGCAGATTGAATATCTAACAGGACGCAAAACGCTGCACCCCATCAAACTTCTTTGGGAATACGGATGGAAAGACTAAGTCGTTTCGATGAAAAAACGCTTTGCACTATCCGGAAAAATCCCTAAAATGAAAGGGGGGACAATAAGGAACCCCGGAAAGGGGCAAATTATGGAGCAGCATCAGGAGCAGTATAAGCGTGCGGTCCTGTGGCAGGGGGAAACCGGCGGGGCGGTTCAGTGCCGACTTTGTGCATGGCGTTGTCGGATTCCGGTTGGCCAGACAGGCCGCTGCCGAGTTCGGAAAAATATCAATGGGGTGCTGGTGTCCCTCAATTATGACAAACTCTGCGCCGCCAATCCGGACCCAATTGAGAAGAAGCCGCTCTTTCATTTTCAGCCGGGCTCAAAAAGTTTTTCGATCGCAGCTCCCGGATGCAATTTTCAATGTGTGTTTTGTCAGAACTGGCAAATCAGCCAGATGCCGCAACTTGGAACGATTGAGGGGTCTTATTATTCTCCGAAGGCGATTGTGGATGCGGCGGTTCGAAGCCATTGTTCGAGCATTGCCTACACCTATACGGAACCGACGGTGTTTATGGAACTGTGTGCGGAAACCGCCCAGCTGGCCAAACAGATGGGGCTGGCGAATGTCTTTGTGAGCAATGGTTTCCTGAGTCCGGAGGCGATTGAGTTTGTCCGTCCGTGGCTGGATGGAATCAACATTGACCTGAAGGCGTTTACGGAAGAGTTTTATCGGGATTTGTGCAAGGCGCGGCTGGAGCCGGTCAAGGAGACGATTCGGACGATTGCCCGTCAAACGGATATCTGGATGGAGATTACGACTCTGGTGATTCCGGGTAAGAATGATTCGGAAGAGGAGCTGCGGGCGATTGCGGAGTTTATTGCTCGTGAGGCCTCGATAGATGTCCCCTGGCATGTGAGCCGCTTTTATCCGCAGTACCGAATGGAAGACCGTGCGGCCACGCCGCAGAAGACGCTGGAGCGGGCGTATGACATCGGGCGTCAGGCGGGGCTGCGGTATGTTTATATCGGCAATATTCCGGGGATTCGAGCGGAATCGACCTATTGCTACAGCTGCGGGGTGCTTCTGATTGACCGAGAGGGTTTTACGGTGAAAAGCAATATTATTGAAGACGGGACCTGCCCGCAGTGCGGGGCGGTGATTGCGGGTTTTGGGCTTTGAGTTCTCTTTGGGAAAGTTTCTCCTATGGACTGGATGATTGCTTATGAGAATCGGAATGTCTTTTTGTACTGTCCGCTTTGCAGCGCCCGGGCGCTGAAGGTGCATAAAAAGAGCGCGTATGTGTGTACGGAATGCGGGCTGGAGTTTTATCTGAATACGGCGGCGGCTGTGGTAGCCCTGATTGAAGACGAAGAGGGCCGGCTGCTGGTGACGGTTCGTGACCACAAGCCCAAAGAGGGAATGCTGGATTTGCCGGGCGGTTTTGTGGACCCGGGCGAGACGGCGGAAGAGGCGGTTCGGCGCGAGATAGAAGAAGAAGTCGGGCTGAAGGCAGAACAGCTGGAGTATTTCGGGTCCGCTCCGAATCGGTATTTGTACAAGGGGGTTCATTACGCTACGGAAGACCTGGCGTTTGTCTGCCGGGTTTCCGACTGGTCCGGTCTAAAGGCGCGGGAGGAAATCCGGGATGTTTTACGCCTGAAGCGGGAGGAGATCGATTTGGAACGGTTTGCTTTCGATTCCGTTCGGCATTTCCTTCGGCTTTATCTGAATCGGTAAGGTGCAGATTTTCCGCTGGAGATTTTCGGGAAAGTCTTTACAATAACGGCCAAAAACAGCGAGGAGACGGAATGAGCGTAGAGCGGCTTCGCATCTATCATAATCCGGACTTGACAACTCCGACCCTGATTCTCGGCTTTGACGGCTGGATGGACGGGGGGGGGTTTCCACAGGGTTGGTGGATTATCTGCGGGTAACCCTCGGGGCGGTTCCGTTTGCCTCTATCGACCCGGAGCCGTTTTACGTGTTTCAAATGCCGGGGACTATGGAGCTGGCCAGCGTCTTTCGTCCCCATGTCAAGATTCATGACGGAGTGATTGAGGAGTTTTCGTTCGGGGACAATACGTTTTTTGCCGAGCCCCGGCACAATCTGATTTTATTTTCCGGCAAAGAGCCGAATTTGCGCTGGGAATGTTTTGCGGACTGTATTTTTCATCTGTGTGAACGGTTTGATGTCAAACAGATTTTCTTTGTCGGAAGTGTGGCGGGATTGACCCCTCACAGCCGGGAGCCGAAATTTACGGCCAGTGTATCGCAGCCGTCTCTGCGTGCGAGGATGGAGCGAATCGGCATTCGGTTGAGCCGGTATGAGGGACCGGCCGGTTTTGCGACTTATTTGACTACACGGGCCGCCAAGGCGGATGTGGATATGTATGTCCTTGTGGCGGAGATTCCGGCTTACCTGCAGGGGTATAACCCGCGGGCGGTGGAGGCGGCGGTCCGATGCATTTCCGGACTGCTTGAACTGCATCTGACGTGTGATGATTTACGAACGCTCAGCGATGAGTTTGAGCGGAAAGTCGGAGAACTGGTTCAGCAGCAGCCGGAGCTGGCTGCCCGGATTCAGCAGCTGGAAGAAATCTACGACAATGAAATTTTTGATACGGAACTGAGTGATTTAAAGAACTGGCTGCACCAGCGGGGAATTCGGCTGGATTAATCATTCCGCGGATTCTGATTGTTCCGGGATTCGATAAAGGCAATCAGATGATACAGAAAAGCGCTGCAGGGAACGGCGCGTCGGTGTTTTTGAGCGAGTCGGAGGACGGCACCGGTCAGGGCTTCAATTTCCGTTTTTTTTCCGGCTTTGAGGTCCTGAAGAGTCGAGGAGCGATGGGCCGCGGTGGATGGGACCATCTGATTGTAGAAAGCGGACTTGAACTTTTCAGCGTTCTCCCAATGCGTGCTGTATCCGTCTGCCAGCATTACGTCAAACGTCTCTTCAATCAGCCGGTCCATAATGTGCCGAGTGGAAGGATGTTCGGCTAATTTTCCGTAAGGAACATCGAGGACAGCCCCCAGCGGATTGAGAGCGCAATTGTAAAGCATTTTGGCCCAGAGGTCTTTGCCGATTTGGGTTGTTGTTTGACAGGGGATGCCTCCGGCGGAAATCGCCCGGCAAAGAGGGGTCGGCGGTTCGGCCGATTCGCCGAACAGCGAGCCGATATGAACGGCATCGGCATGAACGGTAATTTCGACCACGTTCGGTTTGGGACGAATGAAACCGGTAATTACACGGGCATTGTAAATCGTTTCCTTTGGGAAAAAGTCGGAAAAAATTTCTGCGTTTCCCCAGCCGTTTTGGAAAAGGACAATCAGGCCGCTGGGGGTGAGAAGCTTTGAATGGACGGACAAATTTTTCGCCGCCGAGAGGGTGTCGCTGGATTTGGTGCACACGAGAATAAAATCATACCGAATGTCCGAAATTTCTTCCGGGGATTCATAAACCCTAAAGGCGGACGGCGGGAAAAAGGCCTCTCCGAAGATGCCTTTTCGAACCAGGCCTTCCTGCCGAAGCGGCCCGGCGGTGTGTGGGCGAGCCAGCAGGGTGGTTGGAGTACCGGCTTTCAGCAGACAAGAAGCAATTCCCAACCCAACGGCACCGGCACCGTAGAGAAGAACAGAGAATTCTTGTTGTTTTGCTGTCATTTTTTTGATTAAACCATATTATAGACGAGCCGACAAGCCGTTATAGCCGGAGAAGCGCAAGCGGACTTTACTCCGTCGGCCGGCAGGTTAGTTGGAAGGCAGATGAGAAAGATATGGGCCAAGAGAGACCTATTTTTGTTGTGAGTGATTTGCATATGGGGGATGGGGGGCCGCGGGATAACTTTGCGGCGGACCATAAAGCCGAGCAGTTCAGTCGGTTTTTGGATTATGTGGAGCAAGAGGGTGGAGAATTGTTCATTTTGGGGGATTTGTTTGAGTTCTGGCAGGCCAATGTGGGGCGTGTGATTGTCCGTCGGATGGATTTTCTGGAGCGGTTTGCTCGGATGGGGGCGATCTATGTTGTCGGCAATCACGATGCAGATTTGGAGGATTTAATCGGAACGGGGCTTCTGGCCCATCCGTTCTTTGAGCGGATGACGCGTCCGTTTGAGCGGACGATTGGGTCTCGCCGCTTTAAGTTTATGCATGGGCATGAACTGGACCCGTTTAATCGAGATGGGACTCCCCGGTGGGGACGTGTGCTGGCCATCCTGTGCGGGATGATAGAAGACCGGAAGGGGTCGCCGCTGCTTTCGGCGGGGGGGGCTGAGTGAAAGGGCTTTGCTGCGGATGGGGCGAAGTTTTCTGTGGATGTGGAATAATTCGGTTAATCTGCTGGAGCGCAGCCGTGTTCGTCAGCCGCGGCATCGTTTGACGGAGTCTTTGACTCCGGCGCAGGACCCGGCACGAGAAAAGGGGATTTTGGCTTTATACCAGCGGGACCGGCTTGAAAGCGGGTACGATGTGCTGGTGGCCGGGCATACTCATCATGCGGTGTTAATCAACGGCTGGTACTGCAACAGCGGCTGCTGGGTGGGACTTCGAAACAATTTTCTTCGGATTGAGCCGGACGGGACCGTTCGGCTGTGGGTCTGGAAGGACAATCAGCCGGTGGAGCCGCGAAAAAAATCTCGGCAGATTCCGTGCTTTGTGTAAGGAGACTTCCGGTTCATGGGCACCTGTTCATCCTCTGTTCGGAAAACTCGGAAAAAACTTGCTACTCTTCGGGATATTTTCAAGGGCAATCAGACCCTTTTGATTGTGCTTCAGAACTCTCCGGACCCCGACTCGATTGCATCTGCGATGGCGCTGCGGAAGCTGGCCAATTCGCTGGCGGATATTCAGTGTTCGCTGGTTTATGGGGGTCGCATCGGACGAGCGGAAAATCGGGCCCTGATTCATTATTTGTCTGTCAATTTGCGGGAGGCCTCGGAAATTGATTTTCATGGGTATGATTTGATTGCAATGGTGGATACCCAGCCCTGGGCGGGGAATAACTGCCTTCCGGCGGAAATGGAGCCGGATATTGTTATCGACCACCATAAATGCCGGCGCAGTACACGGCAGTGCCGCTTTACGGATATTCGCAGCCGCTATGGGGCGACGGTTACAATTCTTTATGAGTATCTCCAGGCGGCGGGGATTGAAATCGACAGCATGCTGGCGACGGCGATTTTGTATGCCATACGCTCCGATACTCAGGACTTCGGACGAGATACCACGCAGGCGGATTTGGATGCGGTGATGGCGGTCTATCCGCTGGCCAACAAGCGGATTCTCGGACAGATTCAGCGAGGCCGAGTGGAACGGAACTATTTTCAGACGCTCAGTGACGGGCTTCGCAATGCCCGGGTATGCGGCCCCGCAATTGTGACAGGATTGGGGAAGGTAGAGAATCCGGATATGATTGGGGAGATGGCAGATTTGCTTTTGCGGGATGAAGCGACGGATTGGGCGGTTTGTTACGGTTTCTTTGAGGGGCAACTTTTGATTTCCATCCGGACCAGTGCAGAGCCGCCTCGAGCGGATAAGGTCATTCGTCATATGATCGGCCGAAAGGGGAGCGGCGGGGGGCATCCGAGTTATGCGGGCGGTCAGATTCCTCTGGAATCTGACGAGCCGAGGCAGATTCGCCGGCTGGAACGCAGGGTTCTTAAGCGGTTTCTGGAGAGTGTCGGAGCGGCCGGGGCCAAAGAGGAAAAGCTGATTCAGTCCTGACGGAAACGGTCAGGGGGTTTTCAACACGGCATCAATGTCGGCCAATTCAGTTTGGGTCAGGGGCGGGGCTGTGAGGGCTTTAAGATTTTCGAGAATCTGTTCGGGCCGGCTGGCTCCGATGAGGGCGGAGGTAATGCGGCTGTCGCGGAGGACCCAGGAAAGCGACATTTGGGCCAGCGATTGTCCGCGCCGGCGGGCCAGTTCATTCAGACTTACCAGTTTGGCACGAAGGGCCTCGGTAATCTGTTCTTTTTTCAGGAAGCCGTGCGGTTTGGCGGCGCGGGAGTCGGCGGGGATGTCTTTGAGGTATTTGTCGGTCAAAAGCCCCTGAGCCAAAGGACAGAATGCGATGCAGCCGACGCCCAGAGTGCCGAGGGTTTCGAGCAGGCCGTTGGTTTCAATATCCCGTACAAGCATGGAGTATTTGGGCTGATGAATCAGGAGTCGGTGGCCGCAGGATTGCAGCCATTCAAAGGCCCTGCGGGTCTGGTCGGCGGGATAATTGGATAATCCGACGTACAGGGCCTTTCCCCGTTGGAGGATGTGGTCGAGGGCGGCGCAGGTTTCTTCCAGAGGAGTTTTGGGGTCGGGGCGATGGGAGTAGAAGATATCCACATAGTCCAGCCCCATTCGCTTCAGAGACTGGTCTAAGCTGGCAATCAGATATTTCCGGGAGCCGCCGTCGCCGTAGGGCCCCGGCCACATATAGTAGCCCGCTTTGGTGGATATGATTAGTTCATCCCGCCAGGCGGCCAGGTCTTCTTTGAGGATTTTTCCGAAGTTTCGTTCGGCAGAGCCGGGCGGCGGGCCGTAGTTGTTGGCCAGGTCAAAGTGGGTGATGCCGTTGTCAAAGGCCGTCAGAATCATTCGGCGTGCGGTTTGGAAATCGTCCACATCGCCGAAATTGTGCCACAGTCCCAGGGACAGCGCCGGCAGACGCAGACCGCTTGTGCCGGAGGGCCTGTATTCCATTTTCGCATACCGATTGTCAGCGGGCTGGTAGGACATAATGAAAATCCTTATTTACGATTGAAAGCGGATTGTTTCCGTCGGTTCCTTTTTTCCTCTTCGCGCTGGTTTTCAAGCCGGCGGTATTTTCGGATTTTCCGAATGATTTGTTTTTCAAGCCATCCCCAGAGCCCCAGCGATTTGAAGGTCAACGCAAAGGCGGCATCTTTTCCGATGATGTAATGGGCTTTGGGTTTTTCGCAGGAGATGATGCGGACAATCAGGTCCGCTACCTGCTGCGGGTCGCCGGCACGGGGGAGAATCTCCTCAAACATTGCCTTCAGGAAGCCGCGGTTCCATTCAAACATCGGGCTGGTTCGGTCATAGAAATGCTCGGCCTGATTGGCGTTGGCTCCGATAATTTCGGTTTTGTGATAGCCGGGTTCGACGGAGACGACATCAATGCCGAAGGGGGCCAGTTCCACGCGGATAGACTGGGTAAAGCCGATGAGGGCGTGTTTGCTGGCGGCGTAGGCGGAGTTAAAGGGATGACCGATGAGGCCTGCCAGAGAGGCGATGTTGACGATGCGGCCGCTTTTTCGCTGAATCATCTGGGGGACGATGGCGCGAGTCAGGCGAACCGGTCCGAAGTAGTTGGTTTGAAAGATTTTATCGCATTCCTGCTCGGTGAGGTCCAGAAATGAGCCGGCAATCAGAATCCCAGCATTGTTAATTAGGATATCTATGGGTGAGAATTGCTCAACAATCGTTTCAATGGAAGCAGGGTCTGTGATGTCCAGCCGTTCGATTCTGGCTGTAAGATTCGCTTTTTCAAGGGCTTGCCGAAGCGGGCCTGCTTTCTCGAGATTGCGCATCGTAGCAACAACATCGAACCCCTCTCGGGCGGCTTCGACAGCGGTCAGCAGGCCGAAACCGCTCGAGCAACCGGTTATCAGGACTCTTTTGGGCCTTTCCATTGCTTCGTTCTGCATATCCGGGAAAGGTAAGGATTCCGATGCGGAAATCAAGAAAAAAGACGATTGGGCAAGAAACTGTGATTTGTTTTCAAAAAAACGGTGAAAAACACTTGCAAAAACTCCGGAAAATCCTATATTTGTAGGGCTTTACCGGCAAGATAGAAGAAAAGAATAACCGTCCGGACCAGCCGGACAAACGATTTTCGGGAGCAGCTATATGGGTAGAGAATGTTTCTTTCTGGGCAAGAAGACCCGTACCGGACAAAGCATTGCCCGTCGCGGTAAGGCCAAATATCTGGGCGGTGTCGGTCGGAAAATCACCGGCATTACCAAGCGGAAATTCAAACCGAATACACAGAAGGTTCGGGCGGTGGTGAACGGCAAGGTCTGCCGGATTACGGTATCGGCCAAGGCGATTCGTCAGGGGCTGGTTGTCAAGCCGCTGAAGCGCAAATACAAACCGGCGGAAAAGACGGCAACAGCAGAATAAAGCCGTGCAAGTACAGAGAAATTGAAAGGTAAGAGCGATTTGACTCTTGCCTTTTTTATTGCGCCAAAGCCCGGATGATTTGGACATACATCTGCCGGGCGGCGGCCAAGTCGTCTATTTTGACGGCTTCGTCGGGTTTATGGCAGGCGGTTGGGTTGCCGGGGCCTAAGATGATGATGTCGGGGCACAGCGGGAGGAAATGCGGGCCGTCGGTTGTGAAGACAGCGACGTCGGTCTGGTTGGTTTGAACGGCACGGCAGACGGTTTGGACAAAGGGGCTGTTCGGCGGAGTCTCCAGTGCCTCACATTGACGGAGGATGGAAATCTCGGCCCGGAAGTTGGGGTCTCGGGCTTTTTGCTCCTCGAGGAAGGTTTGGATTTGCTCGATGACAGACGGCTGCGGCTGGCCCGGCAGGGTGCGGATGTCCAAATGCAGCCGGCAGGTGTCGGGGACAATGTTGGGGGCTGTTCCGGCGTGGAGCTGATTGATGCTCATCGTGCAGGGGCCCAGACGAGGATGCGGGGGTTGGGGGATTGACCAGCCGAAAAGCCGATTAAGCAGCGGAAGCATTTTTTCGATGGCGTTGATGCCTTGTTTGGGCATTGAGCCGTGGGCGCTGCGGCCGTATGTGGTGATTTGCAGCCAGAGCAGGCCGCGATGAGCGGTGAGGATTTTCAGATTGGTCGGTTCGGGCAGGATGATGCCAGCCAGCGGGCTGATTGTTTGTGCGGCGGATTGGACAAGGCGATTTGCGCCGCAGCTGTCGGTTTCTTCGCCGGCGGTTGCGGCCAGGACGACATCGCCCTGTAAAGGGAGCCCTGTGGAGGCGATTTCAACGAGTGCCGCGGCGGCAGCGGCCAGACCGCCGAGCATATCGACGGCGCCGCGGCCTAAAATGTGTCCGTTTTGTTCAATGCCCGTAAAGGGTTCGAAATGCCATTGGGACCGGTCAGCCGGCACCACATCCAGGTGGGCGGCCAGAAGCAGACCGGGTTTTTGTCTGGAAGAGGGCAGGCGGGCGATGACATTGGCCCGGTTTTCGTTCCAGATGTCTGCGTCGGCCTGAATACCGTGGGTGCGAAAATACTGGACGAGCACCTCGGCGGCCCTGCGTTCCCCGTTGTCGACCGTCGGTGCGGCCTGAATCAGTTGTTTGAGCAGTTCGTTCATAGGCCTTGTACTATACCGGCGGAAAGAAAAAGTTCCAGTCTGAAGGGCGAATGGACTTGTAAAATTGTTCGATTTTGGGGCTGGAAATGCGGATTGCGGGGGGATAACCGCGGATTTACACGGATGAACATGGATTAAAAGAAGGAGAAAGAAGAATCAAGAAAAAGCAGCCAAGTTGTCCGTTATTGGGTATTCGTCAAAGGATAGGACAAAAAAGGCCGGAGGAGGAGTTCTTTTAATCGGCCGACTTTGGAATTGGGGGACTTTGGGGGAATCCAGTTCAATATGGACGCGGTTTCTTAAAAAAAAACAGCGGCGGTTCCTCTATTCATTATGTTCAATAAGTCTTTGAAAAGAAGGAGGTTAGAAAGATGTTCCGGATGAAGGGAACAGGAAAATCGAAAAAATAAAAGAATTTTTTTGAGTACCTCTTGACAAAAAGGAAAGAATGTACGATAATAGCAACCGGTTGCTTTAGATATTATATTTCTGAAAAAGAAAAGGGGGCCGTTACTCTTTGACAAAGGGGTATGGAAATGAATCAAAAAAAGATAAGACGAAAAGCGTTCACCCTGATTGAGCTGCTGGTGGTGATAGCGATTATTGCCCTTCTGCTGTCGATTCTGATTCCGTCGCTGCGGGCGGCCAAGGAGATTGCCAGCGGTTCGGTGTGTCTGACCAATCTGAAGAACCTGGGGACGGCCTGGCTGACCTACGCCAACGAATAC
>Ga0116166_1000675_pt1 | contig 32236 bp, 33 predicted proteins | sample AD_JPNMR2_MetaG_FD_89884 | JGI IMG/M metagenome (GOLD analysis project Ga0116166, IMG submission 89884) | Active sludge microbial communities of municipal wastewater-treating anaerobic digesters from Japan - AD_JPNMR2_MetaG | ecosystem: Engineered > Bioreactor > Anaerobic > Digestate | place...
CCATCCGCCCAGCGGTCCCTTTTCGAAAACCCCCACTGCCAATACATCCGTGCGAATCTGAAGCGGATACGCCTGTCGGCATACCACCGCCGTGTCTATGGCTTTTTTCATCGCTGCTTTTTTCTCCACCATTTCTGTTCTGCTTATCGGGAGGCGGCCTTGGCAGTCTGCTGCTTGTTCTGCATCCGATACCGCAGCATACTGTCGATAAACTCGTCAATCTCGCCGTCCAGAACGGCCTGCACATTGCCGGTCTGATAATCCGTCCGATGGTCTTTCACCAGCTGATAGGGCTGGAGGACATAGCTGCGAATCTGATTGCCCCAGGCGATTTGGCCCTTGTTGCTGTACAGTTTGGCCAGCTCCGCATCGCGTTTCTGCTGTTCGAGCATATACAGCCGGCTCTTGAGCATCCGCATCGCTTCGGCGCGGTTTTTGTGCTGGCTTCGGTCGTTTTGGCACTGCACAACAATACCGGTCGGCAGGTGCGTAATCCGGACGGCGGAACTGGTCTTGTTGACGTGCTGGCCGCCGGCTCCCCCCGCCCGATAGGTATCAATCCGCAGGTCTTCGTCTCGAATTTCAATTTCGAAATCCTCATCCTGCTCCGGAATGACATCCACCGCGGCAAAACTCGTATGCCGCCGGCTGTTGGCATCAAACGGGCTGATGCGCACCAGGCGATGAACGCCCGTCTCGCAGGACAGCTTCCCAAAGGCAAACGGCCCGCTCACCAGCAGCGTAATGGAACGAATGCCCGCCTCTTCACCCGGCGTGATGTCCATTTCTTTGTAGGTGTATCCGGCCCGTTCAAAATACCGCGTGTACATCCGCAGCAGCATACTGGCCCAGTCGCAGCTTTCCGTGCCGCCGGCGCCGGCGTGAATGCTGAAAAAGCAGTTCTTGGCATCATCCGGACCGTTCAGCATCCCCGCAATCTCGATTTTGTCGCATTGACGGGACAATCGGGCCAGGTCCTGCTCAATCGAAGCCAGCGTCTGGGCATCGTTTTCCGCACAGGCCAGCTCAAAGAGTTCCTGCAGGTCGGTTAAGGTCTGCTGGGCCTCCTGAACAGGTTCGACAACCGATTTGACGGCGCTTAATTCGGAGACAACCTGTCGAGCGGTTTCCGGATTGTCCCAAAATCCTACCTGAGACATCCGGCTTTCCAGTTCTTTGCGAAGGGTCATTTTGTTGGGAATGTCAAAGACAGTCCCGAATCTGCTGAATTCGGGCCTCCAGGGCCTCCAACGCCGACTTAATTTCTGCTTTTTCCATAAAACCCTTTCGGGGTTAACCCCATCTGAATCACTCAAAATCCCGGAAAATCAGGACCTTCCTTATATCAGATTTGCCCGCTTTTGGCAAGGCATCTTTCGAGGATTTGTTTGCAGGCATTGATTGTCCTGATTCTGCGGTTCGGCTATACTTTCCGAATATGGAACTGGCGGAAGCTGTAAAAACACAAGCCCTTCTTCTGGGTTTTGATGCGGTCGGCATCACCACCGCAGAGCCGCTTGAATCCATACATCTGGAGCGGTTTCGGTCCTGGCTGGCGGAGGGCGGTGCGGACGGCCTGGAGTATATGAAACGGAACATCCAAAAGCGTTTCGCCCCGGCCCAACTGCTTCAGGGGGCTCAGTCCGTCATCTGTGCCGCTGTCCACTACAAACCCGCTGAAATCGCCTTGGCTCCGGGCTGTGCACAAATCGCCCGCTTTGCCTTATACGATGATTATCATCTGTTTATCAAAGAACAGCTTCGGCAGCTGGCTTGTTTTATTGAAAGCCGTCTGCCGAAGGGCACTCGCTGGACATACAAAATCTGCACCGACAGCGTCCCGCTGGCGGAACGTGCCCTGGCGGCCCGTGCCGGCCTGGGGTTTATCGGGAAAAATCACATGCTCATCCATCCGGTCCTGGGCTGTCAAATCCTGCTGGGAGAATTGGTAACGACCCTGCCGCTGCCGCCGGACGGGCCCGCTCTGCCGGACGGCTGCGGCGGCTGCACCCGCTGTCTGCAGGCCTGTCCCGCCGGGGCCCTCCGGCCCGACGGCTTCTTTCAGACCAATCAATGCATCAGTTTTCTGACTCAATATGCAAGCGATGCGGCTCATCTCCGGACAAGTCGATGGCTTTTCGGCTGTGACGAGTGTCTGCTGGCCTGTCCGTATGAACAGAAGGCCCCGCCCTGCCGAACCCCTCCGCCGGGCTTTACGCCGGAACGCACCGCCCTGCGCCCGGAAGATATTCTTCAATGGAATTCAAGCGACTTTGAGCGGTTTTTCAAAAAGTCCTGCGTAGAGCGAATCGGCCTGAAAAAACTTCAGCAAAATGCAGCGGCTTGTCTGAAATCTTCAGACAAGCCGACCGGAAACACACGATAAAGCCCTTTTTTATTACGGAACCAAAAAGATATCTTTCTCATCGGCGGGCACTTCGCGGCCTGTATAGGCCTCTACGCCCCGCACGGTGAAAATATCATCCTCCTGATAAAACCGAGAGGCCAGAAATTCCACACTGCCGTCGCAGAAAAGAACATTCTGGCCTCTTTGACTGTGATTGGGGCTAAGCAGCTTCTTTAAGTCTTCATTGAGGAGCACTTTTTCATACTCCTCCCGCTGCGTCGTACAATTGGTTCGCTTGCGGAACGAAACAAAAACCGGATTCATATCGCTCAGAATGATGCGCCGCTGGCCGTTCTGAGCCGTTTTGTTCTGCCCGCAGCGAAGCATCACACTGTAGCTGATATTCTGCGGCGAGGGGAAATCCCGCAGGTTGGCCATTGACGAAGCATTGTACTGGACCGGGCATCCTTCCCGATGTCCGGGGCAGACAAAATTTTCACCGCTCACATACCCCAGCCGCACCAGCTGCCAAACATAGCGCGTGCTGGAGCGCGGCTGTTCGCTCTGGTCGCCGACCATCCACCAGGGCTGGCCCGGCTGCAGCTGGGCCGAAGCGAATCGTCCGTCGTTGTCATCCGCATAGGCCGACAGCGCCCGGCCTATCCGTCCTAAATTCACCGAACAGGCCACCTGTCGGCTGTGATTGCGGACCGCCGAAAGGGCCGGCAGCAAAAGACCGGATATTAAAACCACGGCGGCGGCCATGGCGGCAATTTCAAACGCTAATTTCAGGATATGCGGTTTCGATTCGGAAGCAGTCTGAGGTTGGGAAGAAGGAGAAAAATCAAAGGTGGGGGTTTTGCGGCTTTCGTGCTCGAGCAGTTCGTCCAGTCGCTCGGCGGGTGAACTCTGCTGCACACGGGCCGCCAGTTTCAGCCGTGCGATTGTGAGGGCGGCCAGGTCATCGGGACATTCCTCTCCATCCAGCGTGTCCAGCCCGCTCAGCGATTCATCCAAAAACGCGTACAGCCGCGCTGCTTCAGGATCGGTTTCGATTAAAATACGGCCTCTTTCCAACTCATCTCCATCGCCGCATTGAAAAAAGAAATCCATTACCAGCTGCAACTGCTCAGGAGTTAAATGACTCATAAATGCTTCATGCTCCGTTCGGCGGATTTCCACTTTTTCATAAAATAGACTACCGCAGTGTGAAGCCGGCTTTTCACCGTCCCTATAGGTATACTCAAAATCTCGGCCATGTGTTTGTAGGAAAATTGCTCAAAATATGCCAAAATGAGAATTCCCCTCAGATTTTCCGGCATTTCCGATATAATCTGTCGAACTCGCCGGGCCGTTTCTTCCTTTGAAATCTCGGCCTCCGGCGTGGTCTCATAAGATGTGAGGATATTAACTACCTCATCCAGGGATAAGTCCCCCGCATCAGCAAGGGTCCCCATACTCATCGAGGACTGCCGCTGGATTTTGCGCAGGGCATCCTTGGCCTTGTTGGCGGCAATGGTAAACAGCCAGGGACGAAGCGGACGTTCGGCATCGAAACTGTCCCGACTTGAATACAGCTGCAAAAAGGTTTCCTGGAAGATGTCTTCAACAATATCCTGCCGGTTTACAAAGCGCCGAAGAAACGCATAAAGCGGGTTTTTATAACGATTTACGATTTCTTCAAACGCCTTCTCATCTCCCTGTCGATACCGTTGGAGAAGTTCCGCATCTGAAATCGTTTGTTCAGGATTTTTCTTATTCACATTTTCCAATATTCAGGTTCTCCGTTTCCACGAAGACACCATTATACAAAAGGAAAAAAGAAAATAAACCAAAAAGACCTACCTTTAAGAAGGCGAATATTCCCCCAAAACATTACTCTCTTGATAATGTTTTCGCGTTATAAGAAATGTCTTGAAGAAAAAGTTTAATGCTTAAAATGGCGTTTCCCTGCAAAAACCATCGCGATTCCGGCCTTGTCGGCGGCCGCAATCACTTCATCATCTTTCTTGGAACCGCCGGGCTGAATAATGCAGGCGATTCCCGCTGCGGCCGCATTTTCCACATTATCCGGAAACGGGAAAAAGGCATCCGAACCCATGGCCGCCCCGCGGGCATTCTCTCCGGCGTGCTTGATGGCAATAAAACCGGATTCGACCCGATTCATTTGTCCGGCGCCCACCCCCACCAGCCGTCGGTCCTTGACCAGCGTAATCGTATTGCTCTTGACATGTTTGGCACACAGCCAGGCAATCCGCAAGTCCTCCATTTGTTCTTTGGTCGGCTTGGCTTTGGTTGGAAAAGTCAGATGGTCCGGCTCCCATCCGGCTAAATCCCGCTCCTGAAGCAAAAGCCCCCCGACAACACAGCGGATATCATATTCCCGCACATCCCGTTTCGTCCGGTCAATCGGCCCGGTCTCGAGGAGCCGCACCCGCTGGCCCCAGGCTTTGCGAGTCCGAATGATTTCCAGGGCCTCCGGAGAATAAGCGGGGGCTGCAATCACCTCGGCAAAGAATCCGGCGGCCCCGCGGGCCTTCCCGAATCGGTCATACGATTCCATAATCACCGTCGCCAGTTCCTTATCCACCGGACGGTTCAGAGCGATAATGCCGCCGAAGGCGCTGACCACATCACCCAGATAGGCCTTTTCATAGGCCCGGCAGATATCCTCATCGACCGCACAGCCGCAGGGGTTCATATGCTTAACCACCACGGCGGCGGGCTCGTCAAACTCCTTGACCAGTTCAAACGCCGCATTCGCATCCATCAGATTGTTGAAGCTGATGGGCGTATCACCCTCCATCAGCCGAGCGGAGCCGATGCTCACTTCCCGGCTGTCTGTGAAACGGTAAAACGCGCCGCGCTGGTGGGGATTTTCGCCGTAGCGCAGCTCCTGAGCCCGCACGGCGGCAATCGAAATGCGTTCCGGGAACAAATCCTCCGCCCGCGACGACAGATACCGGGCAATCGCCGCATCATAGGAAGCCGTCAGGGCAAAAGCCGCCCGCGCCAGTTCCTCCCGCAGCGACAGGGGCACCGCTCCCTGATTGTTCCGCATGGCCTCCAGCACGCGGCTGTATTGAGACGGAGAGGTCACAATCGTCACAAACCGATAATTTTTGGCGGCGGAACGCACCATACTCGGCCCGCCGATGTCGATATTCTCAATCGCCTCCTCGAGCGTGCAGTCCGGACGGGCGGTTGTCTTCTCAAACGGATACAGATTCACGCAGACCAAATCAATCGGCTCAATGCCGTGCTGCTTCATCGCCGCCGCATGATCGGCTTTGTCCCGAAGCCCCAGCAGCGCCCCGTGAATCTTCGGATGCAGCGTCTTGACGCGCCCGTCCATCATCTCCGGAAAGCCCGTGACGGCATCAATCGGAATCACCCGAATCCCTGCATCCTGAAGCGTCCGCGCCGTCCCGCCGGTGCTGATAATTTCGACCCCCATTGCCGCCAGCGCCCGCGCAAAATCCGTCAGGCCGCTTTTATCCGAAACACTAAGCAGAGCACGCCGAATCCGTACATCCATCGAAATCATTTCCTCAAAAAATTACGGCACAGACAAACAGGCCACGCGTCCCTGTTCATCCGCCAGATAGATTTGATTGTCTTTCAGATTGACCGCCCCCAGCCGAACCGCCGCGGCATTGAGAGAAAACAGCGGCCGGCCCGTTGTGTTGTTCATCACCACAATCAGGCCCGGCTGAGCAAAGACGTATGCCCGCTCCTGCGATTCGCAAAGCAGCAGCTGTCCGTCCGGCACGTTCCAAACTTCCCGCCCGCTGTCTTTCGACACACCGTACAGTCCGTTCCGCCCGGCATTCAGATACACCAGACGCTGCCCGACGATGGGGGGCTGCCGAATCTTTTCGCCTGCAAAAAACGGCATTGACCACATCAGACGGCCCGTTGCCGCATTGATTTTATACAGTTTGGTATCCTCCCCGCCTGCATAAATCGCCCCTGAATCCAGCACAAGGGCGGCAGTAATTGCTCCGGAACAGTTATACTGCCACAGCTTAACCGGCTCATCCGTCTTCATCGCCGTGACCGCCCCGCCGACCGCCGCAAAAAACACCTGTTCATTCGTTGCCAGAACGGATGTAATAATCGAATCATCCTCCGCCGTTGCACTGAACAGTTTGACATAATCGCCGTCTTTCTGCAGCTGGTAGGCATGAACGCGCCGATCCACGCCGGCCACATACATAAACCGGTCGTTCTTGGCCAAACAGACGCCCCGGCTGGCCGCCGCCTCCCCGAGGTCCTGTTTTCGAACAACCGTTCCGCCGGCAGGGTCCAGCACCACCAGCCGGCTGCCGAACAGAAAATACAGACGGTTATCCAGAAACAGCGGTTCCACCATCGGCAGACGCTCCTCCGCCACCTGCATCTGAAAACGCTCCGTACCGTCCTGACGGTTTCGACAGAACAGATAATTGCGATTGGTCAGAACAACCAGATACGAATCCAAAACAAACACCCGCTCCACTTTTTCGGACACCCCGGTTTTTACCGGCAGCTGAATCTGCCAGTTCGATTTCAGCCCGGTCTCCGAGAGCAGACGCGGTGAAATCAGCGGTTCCGCCGACTCCGCCCGCACCCCGGCCGCCGTCATCCAAAACAATACAAAGGTCCCTGCCAGCAAAAGTCGACGGGACTTCCATACTCCGAAAATAGTCATCGATTACTCCTCTCGCGTTTCATCCAACTGCACATAATCCGCCAGGTCAATGCCGTGCTCCTGCTCAAACTGGCGCAGCTGCCGGATTCGTTCGATGTCATCCTGAATCCGGTTAACCAGCTTGAAAATATAGGGTTTTCCCTCCAGCCGGTTCTGCAAATCCTCCAGCATCGGCTCCCAATCGCCTCCGTACAACTGGGCTTTCAGAATCACCAGCATCCGGTGCTCCTGGCTCAAATGCCGGACGAACTCTTCCACCGATAAAGAGCCCGCTTTGTCCGGTTTTTTCCGCTGCTTTCCCGACATAAGCACTCCCGGTTTTCCGAGAGAGACATCGTACCGTTGTGCCCCCCAAAAAGCAATCGAAAACCCCCGTGTTTACGAGGGAGTTTCCGCCATCGCAGTCTCCAGACCGGCCAGATGTGCCATCCGCACAATCAGCCGGGAACGGCGAACATCGACCTGCCCACGCTGGGTGCGGATATATTCCTTGCCGACCAATACGGCCTGTGCTTCGGAAATAATCTGCTGAACCCGCTCGGCAGGCATTCCCTCGAAGGTCATCGCATCGTACGCCAGCACGGTCACATGGTTTTCCGTTACACGGACAAACCCGCCCTCGATAATATAAAAGGCATCGGGCCGGTCCAATATCTGGCGAACCTCCAGAATCCCGAGGGTCAGTTTGGCCAGCATCGGGCAGTGATTGCGCAGAATCCCGCGCTGGCCGTCATGAGCCGGCACAACCAGCGAGCCGGCCCGGCAGTCCAGCAGTTTGGCCTTGGGCGTCAGCAGAATCACCCGAAATAATCCGTGCGTCAGTTCCACCATACTGCGGCCTTCATTTTACGCTTTCGCGGCCTTTTCCTGGGCCTCTTCCACCACTCCGATGTACAAAAAGGCCTGCTCGGGCAGGTGGTCCCAGCGGCCTTCACAGATTTCCCGGCAGCTGCGGACGGTATCGGCAGTGCTCACATACTTGCCCTCCAGGCCGGTAAACTGACGGGTTACAATAAACGGTTGGGAGAAGAACCGCTCCAGACGCCGCGCCCGGCTGACAATCTGCCGGTCTTCACGGCTGAGCTCATCAATCCCCAGAATCGCAATAATATCCTGCAGACTGTGGTAGCGCTGGAGATATTCGAGCACCCGCTGGGCCGTATCGTAATGCTCCTGCCCGACGATGTTCGGGTCGAGGATTCGGCTGGTGCTTTCCAGCGGGTCAATCGCCGGATAGATGCCCTTTTCCGTAATGCGACGGGACAAAACGACCGAGGAGTCCAAATGGGTAAAGGTCGTCGCCGGCGCCGGGTCGGTCAGGTCATCGGCCGGCACATACACCGCCTGTACGGAGGTAATCGCTCCGTAGGCCGTCGAGGCAATCCGCTCCTGCAGCTGGCCCATCTCGCTGGCCAGCGTCGGCTGATAGCCCACCGCACTCGGAATGCGTCCCAGCAGCGCCGACACCTCCGAGCCGGCCTGCGAAAACCGGAAAATGTTGTCAATAAACAGCAGCGTCTCGCCGCCCATTTCACAGAGGGCCTCCGCCATCGTCAGGCCCGTCAAAGCCACCCGCAAACGCGCCCCCGGCGGCTCATTCATCTGGCCGAAAACCAGACAGGTGTTGTCCAGCACCGTGGAATCCGTACTGCCGATGCGCGTCCGCTGCATCTCCAGCCACAGGTCATTGCCTTCGCGGGTCCGCTCGCCGACTCCGGCAAATACCGAAAAACCGCCGTGCTGAGTCGCAATGCGGGCAATCAGCTCCTGAATAATCACGGTCTTGCCGACCCCCGCCCCGCCGAACAGACCCGTCTTGCCGCCGCGAACAAACGGACAGAGCAAATCAATCACCTTGATGCCCGTTTCGAACATCTCCGACTTGGCGGACAGTTCTGTGAATTTGGGGGGCTTGCGGTGAATCGGACGCTTCTGTTTGACCTCAATCGGCCCCTTGCCGTCAATGGGCTCCCCGAGCAGATTAAACACCCGGCCGAGGGTTTCCTTGCCGACCGGCACCTGAAGCGGCCCGCCGGTATCCAGCACTTCCATCCCCCGCCGCAGGCCCATTGTAGAACCCAATGCCACGGCCCGCACGCGGCCGCCGCCCAGATGCTGCTGCACCTCGCCTACCAGACGAAGCGGCCTGCCTTCAAATGTCCCGCGAACCTCCAGGGCCGAATAAATCCCCGGAATCCGCTCCACCGGAAACTCCGCTTCAAATGTGCTTCCGATGATTTGTATGATTCGTCCAATATTTTCCATCGGTTTCGTCTCTGTCTTAGGACTTCATTGCATTCATTCCGCTGACAATATCCAGCAGTTCCGTTGTAATCTGGCCCTGTCGGGCCCGGTTGTATTCTTTCGTCAATTCGGCAATCATTTCATCGGCGTTGTCGCTGGCGTTGCGCATCGTGACCACCCGCGCCAGATGCTCGCTGGCGGCCGCCTCGATGAAACAGCCCAAAATCGAGGTGCGAACAATCATTTCGGAAAGTGTCTGAAAAATCTCCTCGCCGGAGGGGCTCAGCAGAAAATCCTCAAAGTTCTGCTCCCACGGCCAGATAATCGTAGAGCGCGTAGTCAGGTCGTCAATCAAATCCGCCACCGGCAGCACCGTAAGCGTCTGGGCCTTCTGGCTGGCGGGGGAATAAAACCGGTTATAAACAATCCCCAGCCGTCCGATGCGCCCCTCCAGATACTCCTTCAGAAAGAAATCACCGATTTCATTGGCCTGAGCAGCGGTGGGCACCTCAGCAAATTCGGTGTACACTTTCGCGGGCTTGATTTTCAAATGGTCCAGAAAGCCGAGCACTTTGCGGCCTTTGACGTAAATCTGCAGGGTTCGCCCGAATTTTTTGGCCATCTTCAGGTGCGTGTCCAGCAGCCGAAACAAATCATTGTTGTAGGCCCCGCACAGGCCCCGGTCGGAGCCGATAACCAGCAGCGCCTGCGTTTTGGATGTCGGCGGCCTCATCAGCGGATGGTCCATCGGCTTTTCCGCCGTGAACATCAAATACGCCATCTGAGCCAGGGCATCATAAAACGCCAGCCCCTCCGCCCACTGATGATAGTACTGCCGATAGCGCACCGCACTGATGGTTTCCATCGTGCCGGTCACCTTCGAAATATTCTGAGCGGCTCTCCGCCGCGCTAAAATTTGCCGGGCATGTGCCATAGGCCGACTGCGTTTCCGTCTTCGTTATCCGCCGTAGGAAAATTTGTAAATCATCTTAAACGTCTGAATGGCTTCTTTGAGCTCCTCAACCTGTGCATCGGTCAGCTGGCCGGAGCGGTCGATGTTGTCAATATACTCCGGCGCCTCCAGCTTCATCCACGTCAGCAGTTCTTCGATGAAATGGCCCACGCGGGAGACCTCAATCTCATCCACGGCTCCGCTGGTTCCGGCCAGAATGCTCACCACCTCCTGACCGACCGTCAGCGGGGCAAACTGCTTCTGCTTGAGAATCTCCACCATCCGGTACCCGCGGTCGAGCTGCCGCTGGGCCGCTTCATCCAGCTCCGTTCCCAGCCGGGCGAAATCCTGCAGTTCGCGAAACGCCGCCAAATCCAGACGCAGTTTCGGAGCGACCTTTTTCATCGCCTGCGGCTGGGCATCGCCGCCCACGCGGCTGACGCTGATGCCCACATCAATCGCCGGACGCACACCCGCCAAAAACAAATCCCGCTGGAGGTAAATCTGCCCGTCCGTAATCGAAATGATATTCGTGGGAATATAGGCGGACACCTGCCCTTCCTGGGTCTCCACAATCGGCAGGGCGGTCAGCGAGCCGCCGCCCAGCTCCGCCGAAAGCTTGGCACTGCGTTCCAGAAGCCGGCTGTGCAGATAAAAAATATCCCCCGGATACGCCTCGCGTCCGGGCGGCCGCCGCAGGAGCAGACTCAATTCACGATACGCCACCGCATGCTTGCTGAGGTCATCATATACACACAGGGTATGGCCTTTTTTCTCATACATAAAATATTCGGCAATCGCCGTGCCGGTATAGGGAGCGGCATACTGCATCGCCGCACTCTCAGACGCTGAGGCCGTCACGACGACCGTATAGGCCATCGCGCCGTGCTCTTTGAGCGTCGCCACCACCTCCGCTACGGTCGATTCCTTCTGGCCGATGGCCACATACACACAGATGACCCCCTTGCCCTTCTGATTGATAATCGTATCGAGGGCAATGGCGGTTTTGCCGGTCTTTCGGTCGCCGATAATCAGTTCGCGCTGTCCCCGCCCGATGGGAATCATCGAATCAACGCTTTTCAGGCCCGTGGCCAGCGGCTCCTTGACCGGCTGCCGCTGGGCAATGCCCGGAGCCGGAAACTCCAGAAACCGTCTGCCGGCGGCCTCGATCGGCCCCAGTCCGTCCACCGGCTCGCAAAGGGCATTTACCACCCGGCCCAGCAGCGCCTCGCCCACCGGCACCGAGAGCACCCGCCCGGTAGAACGGACGGTCGAACCTTCCTGCACCTTTGTCGGGTCGCCGTAAATCACCGCCCCGACCGTATCCTCTTCCAGGTTAAACGCCTCGCCGATGACACCGCCTTCGAACTCGAGCATCTCGTTGGCCATCACGGAATCCAGCCCGTAAATCCGGGCGATTCCATCGCCGACTTCCAGCACGGTCCCGACCTGCGAGACCTCAATCTTGGACTGATAGCGGCGGATTTCTTCCTTAATCAGTCCGCTGATTTCCGTCATATCAAACTTCATATTGGCTGCTCACAATCTCCAACTCATTTCGGCGATTCCGGAGCCGACGGCCTCGGCCGATTCTTTCCGTACTCCAGAATCGCATTCACCGTACGGTCCAGAATATTCCTGACCGAATGATCGATTCGCTGGTCGCCTTTCTGAATGATAATGCCGCCGAGAATCTCCGGGTCCACTTTCACCGTCAGCTTCACCTCGGCCTGGACGGCCCGACGGATTTCCTCTTTCAGTTTCTCTATCTCCGCCTCGCTGGGTTCTTTGGCCAGCGTGACCACCACGCGCTTGCGGTTTCGCACACTGTCGTAGCGGTCTTCGTAGCGTCCGGCAATGCCGTTCAAAAACGTCAGCCGGTTTCGCCGCACCAGCACACACAGAAAATCCAGCACCAGCGGGCACACCCGGCCGGCAAAGACCCGGCGAATCATCGCCACCTTTTCGGCCTCGCTCAGATTGGCCGACACCAGCAGCGAAAAAAACTCCGGTTCGGCCCGCAAAACCTTGCCGACCGCCTGCAGGTCCGAGAGCACCTCATCCAGCCGGCCGGTTTCCTCGGCCAGTTCAAAAATCACATCGCTGTAGATTTCATGGACAATATGTCGGGCTGTTTCCGCCATGTTGGGCTCTCCGGCCCGCCGCTGCCGACGGTCTTACGACTGTCCCTGCTCCACTTCCCGGAGCCGTTCAATCGCTTCCTGTATCAGTTTCTGATTGTCACCCTCATCGAGGACCTTTCCAAAAACCTCCCGGCCCAGTTTCTTGACAATCACCGCCGCCTGCTCCCACAGCTGCCGTTCCGCCTCCGCGCGTTCCCGCTCCAGGTCCGCCTCCATCCGCAGACGAATCCGTTCCATCTCTTTCTGGGTCTGCGCCTGAATCTCGCGGGCCTTCTCCTCCGCTTCCTGAATTCGGCGGGTGATGATTTCGTGTCCCTGCCGCTCGGCATCCATCAGCTGCGCCCGGTAATCCTGAAGCACCTGCTCGGCCTCCTGGCGGCGTTTTTCCGCTTCGGCAATCTGACGCTCGATATGCTCTTCCCGGCTTCGCAGCCCCGCCAAAATCGGCTTCCATGCAAATTTCCAGAGCACAATCAGCAGGACCGTAAACCAGATGAGCGTCCAGAACGACTCGCCCCAGTAGCCCGTGAACACCCCTTCTTTTTCCGCTTCTTCGGCTGCAGTCTGGGCCGTGTTTGCCAACACCGGCGCCCAGCCGCTTGACACCACAAGCAGCCACAGCATCACCTTGGCCGGGTGAATCTTCATAAGTTTCCTCACGCCTGAAACGGACGGTTACCGCATCACCGCCAGCAGACAGATAATCAAAGCAAACAGCGAAATACCTTCAATCAGAGCCGCGGCAATAATCATCGTTGTAAAAATGCGGTTGCCGGCTTCGGGCTGACGGGCAATCGCCTCCACAGCGCTGCCGGCCAGCTGACCGATGCCTCGTCCGGCACCGATCACAATCAAACCGGCCCCCAGCAGACCGCCCAGAAGACCGAATGCCTTGTCATCCAGCGTTATCTCACTAAGCATCAGCGGAATCATTGACATCATTTCCGTCATTCGAAAGTACCTCCATCATACGTCCGGATTTCCGTATTTCTATTCGAGTCGGTTGTCTTGTCCGGCAAGCGGACCGACCGTTCAGTGTTCCTCACTAATCGAAAAACCGATAAATATCGTCGTCAAAAAGGTAAAGATATACGCCTGCAGGAAAGCCACAAACAATTCCAGCAGACTCATCAGCGTCGTCACGATAATGGAGGCCGAGGCCACCATAAAGTTTTTATAGATTAAAATAAACCCGAGCAAAACCGCCAGCAAAATATGGCCTGCCAGTATATTGGCAAACAGTCGAATGGCCAGCGAAAACATCCGCACAAAGGAGCTGAGCAGCTCCATCACAAACATAAACGGAAGAATCGGCCAGGGGACCTTCGGCGCCAGCGTTGCCAGATATTTCCAAAGCCCCTTTTCCAGAATCCCGGCAATATGAAACAGCAGAAAGGAAAAAACCGCCAGCGTTCCGGTCACATACAGATTGGCCGTCGCCGCTCCCCCCCAGTTCGGCCTGCCTGTAATCAGCCAGAAAATTCGGTCCAGCGGAACGATTCCCAGCAGATTCAGAGTCAGAATGAAGAAAAAAATCGTCCACAAAAAGGGGATATACCGATCCGTCCGTTCCTTCAGAAACGGCCGGGCCACATCCTCCCGAAGAAAGACACAGATGGTCTCAATCACATTTCGAAATCCATGCGGCACCAGACCCGGACGTCTGGCCCCCAGCGGCAGCAAAACCATCAGCACCAGCGCCGAAAGCATAATCATAAACATATGATTGGTAAATGGAATCTTATACGCCCCTGCCTTCAGAACAAACAGGGTCTTGCTGGCCACCTCTTCCATCGGCTGGCCGGAGGCATTCACCAATCCCAAAAACGAATCAATCGGCATCTTCCTCAGTCCACACAACCGCTTTTAGAAGCCAAAGGACAACAGCGGTTTCCGCCGCTATAAACATCCCGTACGACAACCCAAAAAAAACAACCAGCCACAACGGCTGGATTGACGTTCTCCACAGCAGCAGGCAAATCCCACCGAAGGCCAATACGAGGCGGATTGCCGCTCCGACAAAAAAGCCCCTCAAAAACCGAAAGCCGTCTCGGCTCCAGCCCCTGAGCATCGGCAGCAGCCCTATTGCCGCCGCTGCTGCCGCCGCCCAGCGGCCCGCCTGACAGGCCCGAATCACCTCCGGCCCGCCCAATTCACTGCACCGCTGCAGAAAGCTGAGCCCAAACAGCAGAAAAAAAACCACCCCCGTTAAAAGTCCCCACGGGGGGCGAAAATAAAAGAAATCCGATACGGGACCTTTCCGGCTCACGCTGACGGTCCTTTGTCTTTCAGTTCCGCTTCCCATTCGGATTTTTTCTCGGCATCCTCCTGTGCCTGTTCTTTGCGGGCCCGCTGAATCATAATGTACAGCATAATTCCAAACCCGACAAAAAACCCGAGAATCATCCATCCCGGCCGAGTCCCCTCCCACTCATCCAGCCACCAGCCCCCCCATACACACAGACCCACAACAATCAGAAACTCAAATCCGACACCCATCCATCGCATTGCTCCGCGATAAAACCGGCTGTCGGCGGCAAACCGTTTTTTCTTTTCAGACATGCAGATGTCCTGTTCTGTTCCGTTTTGCCGAACCCACGGAGCAAGACACCAAACGCTTTTTTCAGGAACGGGCCTGCTCCAAAATCAAATCTTTCACACGCTGACTGGGCAGATTCAGCGCCCCGAAGGCACCGGCGGCCGCCTCCCGCAGCGCAGGGTCCGCCTGTCGAGACTGGACCAGCTGATAGAGCGCCTCAATCTGCTCGCTGAGCAGCAGATTGCCGTTCCGCTTGGCCGAGCGGGCCAGCGAGGCAAACGCCGCAATCCGAACCTCTTTGGGGCTGTTTTCATCCATTGCCGTTTGGGCAACGGCCCGCTGGGCCTCCGGGCTGGACAGATAGACCAACACTCGTCCCGCCGATACCCGCATTGTGTCCGTCCCCGAGCGGTTCATTTCTATCAGCGCTTCCATCGCCGCGGATAAATCCACCGCCGTATTTCCGCTGACCGCCAGCTGCTCGAGGGTCTCCATCGCCCGAACCGAATAGGCCTCGGCGGCCTGTGCATCCATCTCATCCGCCCCCTTCTTCAGCAGGGCCTCCGCCAGAAGCGGCACAATCAGTTCATTGCCTGCAAAGCCGGACACGGGACCGGCCTGCCCCAAAGCAATCGCCGCACTGTAGCGGATTTTGCGGTCCTCATATTGCAGGGCATCCGCCAGCGGCATCTGCAGCCCAATCCGCGTCAGGAGGGCCTGGGAACCGGCGTTGACCGCCAGCGCCTCGACCACCTGCAGTGCCACATAGTTGTCCTTGTCCTTTAGGGCCCGCGAGAGTGCCTGCATCAGATATTCCGGTCCGGCCGTCACCGCATAGGTCATCGCCGGGGCATGCCCTTGGCCGAAATACGACGGCATGGGGATTCCGTGCGACTCCGCCCGGAAGAACGCCGCCAGCCACAATCCAATCGCCTTGCCCAGTCCGGCATCGGCCTTCAGGGCCCACTCACAGCAGCGCATCGCCATCAGCTCATTGAAATAGTCGTGCGAAACCTCCAAGCGGCTGAGCATCTGCCGCTCGGCATCCCAAAACCACAGATTCGCAAACGAAAACTCCGAAGACGCCGCAACCGAATCATCCCGATTGTAGTACTTCTCCGCCAGCTGGAAGAACAGCTCCGCCGCCGGAATCTGCCGGGCGGAGGAGTCAATCCGGTCAATGGCTGTCAGCGCCGCCTGTTTCAGCTGAGCGGATTCATCCTTTTCCGCAATATATTTCAGATACGGCAGCGGTTCAAAATAACCGATTTTCCCGAGGGCATCGATAATCTCGGCCTTCACCGCCGTATTCGGCATCTGCAGGGCCGCCGTCAGCGGACGAATCGCCGCCCGACCGAGCATCGGAAGCGTCTGCACCACGTTGGCAAACTCCTCCCGACGGCTGGTGTCTTCCAGCACATTCAGCAGAAACGGAACCGCATATTCTCCGGCGTTTTTCAGCCGTTCCTGTGCAGCAATGCGGCCCCGAATCGTCGTATTCAGACGAGCGATTTCCGCCAGAATCATCTTCGGGTCTGTTCGACGCTGATAACGGCCTTCCTCAATAATCTTCAGAACCCCGGAGGCAATCTCCCGCAGCTGCTCGCTGTCGGCCTGCATCTTCAGCAGCAGTTCATAACCGCGGGGATTCTGCTCGCTCAGCTCCAGCAGCAGCAGCGGGTCCGGCTTGGCCTCTAAAAGACGCTGTCCATATCCTTGCGCCAGGTCAAACCGTCCGATGAGGGTATAATGAAGAAAATCATTCCAGTCGCTCTCGACGGCCTTGGCTGATGGTGCTTCCTGCGGCGTGTTGGGGTCCTGGGCCCCCGCCCAAACCGCCAGCATTCCCCAAATCCACACCCGCATCATCCACTTGCTCAACCGCATTGATGGTCTCCTACTGACATCCAAAACCCACTGCCTGCCGATTCCCTTGGCGAATTTCGCTCTGCCATCCTGAAAACCAGTCGTCTATAAAAAACGAGAGGCCGTGTTCGAAAACCAACCTCTTTCAAAACAGCCACTTACAAACCTACCCATCCGGTTTTATCGGCGGCTTTATTATAAAGCACACCCCCCCTCTGTCAAAGCAAAAAACCCTTCTCTGACGCTTCTAACCGCCTTCAATCCTTCTGAACGGAAGGTCCCTTACATCTGGACCTTCGCCAGTTCCATCTTGGCATCCAGAGCGGCCTGCTCCACACACTTTTCCCAGTTGTTGCCGAACTGCGATTGATACTTGGGGTCTTCATAAGCATAGATGATGGAGCGGGAGGCATTAATCAGAGCCCCCAGCCGGTCTTTATTGCAGAACCGCATGCATTCAGCGGCACCGGCTCCCTGCGAGCCGTACCCGGGCACCAAAAACCAGCACTTCGGATACCGCTGGCGAAGGGCCGCCGCGGCCTGCGGACTGGTTCCTCCGACGACCATTCCCACATTGCTGTAGCCGGATGCACCGATTCGCTTATTCTGGTTGGCAATTTCCCCGACGATTTCCGCCAGTTTCTCATACCATTTCTGCCCGGCGGCATTTTCAAAATCCTGAAGCGCTCCGGCGGTCGGATTGCTCGAACGCACCCAGACAAAAACGCCCTTGCCCTGTTCTTCCGCCATATCCGCAAACGGCACAATCCCTTCCGCACCGGCAAAACCGCTGATCGTCACGGCATCCGGCACAATCACATCTTCCATTCCTTCAAAATCCGGATTCTTCAGATGCCCTTCCGCATACATTTGGGCGGTATGACCGATGTCGCCCCGCTTGACATCCCCAATCACCTCCAACCCCAGGGCATCGGCCTCGCTGACCAGCGCGTAATATGTCTCCATCCCCTCCCAAAGATACTTTTCAAAATAGGCCGAATTAATCTTTACCGCCGGGACAACCGGGGCCACAATGCGCATCACGCGGCTGCAGAACTCAAACAACGCATCCACCGAAGCACCCAAATCCTGCGCATCATTCATATCCTTATGCTTCCGGATGGCCTCCGGAAGCCGGCTGTACACCGGGTCCAGCCCCACAATCAGGGGCGTGCTTTTCTTCTGTACTGCCTCGCAAAGACGATCACCAAAATGACTGGCCACAAAATACTCCTTACCGAACGTTCTGTTCCCGTAAAAAACATCTTCCATTCATAAAGAGGGTTTACTATAATCCCTCCCCAATCGATTCGCAAGAATGTTTTTGTGAAACCCCTATGACGGCCTCCCAAAAGGCAAAAAAGGTTTTTATTAAACACAGACACTGGATGGCTGCTGCCGGCCTTTTGACGGCCGCAGTGTTCGGACTCTTTCTGCTCCTTACTGTCAGTCGGGAATCCTACAAGCCCATTCAGCCCGAAAATCCCAGAGAAGTCAGTCCCTACCTGACCCATAAACTCGGGCCCGATTTTTACGACAAGGTCCAGCTGGACCAGCCCTTTGAACTCCTTGTCGAGCAAGAAGGAATTAACGATATACTTTCTCGTTATCCCTGGCCGATTCAACTCGAAGGATTTACCATTTACACCCCTATGCTCACCTTCTCTCCGGAAACTACGGTTTTGATGGCAAAGGTCGATTACAGAGGTTTGTCGTCCATTTTATCTATATACGCTAAACCCTATCTTGATTCAGCAGGAAAAATGAACCTGAATATCCAATCCGTCTATCTGGGCCTGCTTCCCATTACACCTTTGGCCCGGAGGGTTGCCGAAAAATATGTCCGCGAGCACTTTGACCCGAAGGACCCTGTCGAATCCATTAATTATGCCATCATTTCGAATCAGCCGTTTGACCCGGTTTTGCGAATTTTCGACAAATCCGCTCGAATTACTAAACTTACTATTGAATCCGGCAGACTGCGGCTCTTTTTTACGCCGATTCAATAGATTTTCCCAAACTGCCTCATTTTTTGTAAAACCTCCTTGCATTTTGAACGATAGATTGTTCAAATGAGAGCGGCTATGCAGACAAACCGAATCATTTCGAACAGCCATCCGGTCCTTCAGGGCCTGCTCCTGCTGCGCCCGTAGCGGCGCAAGAAACTCCACACACATAATCCTGATTTTCCGTTTTCCACTTTCGAGATGGATTTTTTATGTCCTTTTTGGCATAATGAACCCTTTAAATTTGTCTTGTTCCGGAGATACAAAGATGACAAAAGATTCGATAGAAAAGGTCTTGATTTTTGATACCACGCTCCGTGATGGGGAACAATCCCCGGGGGCCGCCCTTTCCATCAGTGAAAAACTGGAGATTGCTCATCAGCTGGCCAAGCTGGGTGTGGATATCATTGAAGCGGGCTTTCCGATATCTTCGCCGGCGCAGTTTGAGGCCACCCGTCTTTGCGCAGAACAGGTTCAGGGGCCGGTCATCTGCGCCCTGGCCCGGGCGAATGAAAAAGATATTTCCGCCGCCGGCAAGGCCCTTCAGGCCGCCTCCAGACGGCGAATTCATACGTTCATCGCCACCAGCCCCATTCATATGGAGTACAAACTCCGCAAAAAACCCGACCAGGTACTCAAGATGGCCGTCGAGGCGGTGAAAATGGCCCGTCAATTTACGGACGATGTCGAGTTTTCTCCGGAGGATGCCTGCCGGAGCGAACTGGAGTTTCTCTATGAAATTCTCTCTGCCGTCATTGAGGCCGGTGCAACCACACTGAATATTCCCGATACAGTCGGATACGTCCTTCCGTACGAATACGGCCAAATCATCGCCAAACTCAAACAGAACGTCAAAGGCATTGAACGGGCGGTCATCAGTACGCATTGCCATAACGACCTCGGGATGGCCACCGCCAACTCGCTGGCGGGGGTGCGCAACGGGGCCCGACAGGTCGAGTGCACCATCAACGGCATCGGCGAGCGGGCCGGCAATGCAGCGATGGAGGAAATCGTGATGGCCATCCATACGCGTCAGGATTTCTTCGCCAATCTGACCACCGGCATCGACACCCGCCAGATTTACCGCACCAGCCAGCTGGTTTCTCAGCTGACCGGCTTTGTCATTCAGCCCAACAAGGCCATCGTCGGCAAAAACGCCTTTGCTCACGAATCCGGCATTCACGTGGACGGCATCCTCAAGAAACGCGAAACCTATGAAATCATGACGCCGCAAATGATTGGACTGGAGGGCTCGCGTGTTGTGCTCGGCCGCCATTCCGGACGGCACGCCTTCGTGGACCGCTGCCGGCAGCTGGGCTACAATCTCTCAGAAAACGAGGTCGAAATCGCCTATCAGAAATTCCTCGAACTGGCCGACCGAAAAAAAGAAATCTTTGACGAAGACATCGCCGCCATCATCAGCGATGAAGTCCGTGCTGTGGAACAAACGTACCAGCTGGAGTATCTGCTGGTTGCCTGCGGAACCGGAACCATCCCGACCGCCAGTGTGCGGATTCGCGCCGGACAGGAAACCCTTCAGGCCGCTGCCTGCGGCGACGGCCCGGTCGATGCCGCCTATGAGGCCATCCGCCAGGCCACCGGAAAGGCCCCAAAACTGGATTCCTACTCCATCCGCGCCGTCACGGAGGGCAAAGACGCTCTCGGCGAAACCACCGTGCGGATTCAGAATGAAAACGGCCGGCGGTTTATCGGGCGCGGGGTGTCCACCGACATTATTGAAGCCAGTGCCAAGGCCTACGTGGACGCTATAAACCGGATGGTGGCCGCCGAACACAACGGCTCCACAGACCAGCCCAAAGCGGTCCTGTAAAAAACTTTCGCCTTTATGAATTTCAACTTTAGGAATTAGAATTTAGAATTTAGGATTTTAACCCTTAGGATTTCTTTGCGGAGCAAAGGTATGGGAATGACGATTACAGAAAAGATTCTTGCCCGGGCCGCCGGCAAACCGTCGGTCAAGGCCGGCGATTTGATTAACGCCAAAATCGATCTGATTATGTGCCACGACGTAACAACGCCGCCGGCTATTTCGATGCTCAAGAAGCACGGCATCGACCGCGTCTTTGACCCGGAGAAAATCGTCGTCACGCCCGACCACTTTCAGCCCGCCAAAGACATCCCCAGCGCCGAACTGCACAAGCGGCTGGACCAATGGGCCCGTGAAAAGAACATCCGCTATTACTACCCGCTCGGGCGTGCCGGCGTCTGCCATGCCCTCCTGCCGGAACAGGGCCATATCCGTCCGGGCGAGGTGATTGTCGGCGGCGACTCGCACACCTGCACCTACGGCGCCTTTGCGGCCTTTTCGACCGGCATCGGCTCGACGGACCTGGCCGCCGCCATCGCCACAGGAATGCTCTGGTTCAAAGTGCCCGCCTCGATGAAGTTTGTTCTGAACGGCACCCTCGGACACGGCGTCTGCAGCAAAGACGTCATTTTGGAGGTCATCCGCCGCATCGGCACCGACGGCGCCCTGTATCGGGCGATGGAGTTTGTCGGCCCGGCCCTCAAACAGATGAGCATGGAGGCCCGAATGACCATCACAAATATGGCCATCGAAGCGGGCGGCAAAAGCGGCATCATCGGCTTTGACGAAACCACGCGGGCCTACCTGGAAGGCCGTCTGAAAGGCAAAACCGACTACACCGTCTTTGAATCCGACCCGGACGCCCAGTATATCTCCACCGAGACTATCGACTGCTCGAAACTGGAGCCGATGGTTGCCTTTCCGCATCTGCCCAGCAACGGCCGGCCCATTTCGGAGTGTGCCGGACTGCCGATGGACCAGGCCTATATCGGCAGCTGCACGAACGGACGCATTGAAGACATGCGGCAGGCCGCCGCGGTAATGAAAGGCCGCACGGTCAAAATCCGCACCGTCGTCGTGCCCGCCACGCCCCACATCTGGAAGCAGATGATCGACGAAGGGCTGGCGCAGATTTTCTACGATGCCGGCTGCGTCATCAGCGCCCCGACCTGCGGCGCGTGCCTGGGCGGATTTATGGGTATTCTGGCTGAAGGTGAACGGTGCATCAGCACCACCAACCGAAACTTCGTCGGGCGGATGGGACACCCCAAAAGCGAAGTCTATCTGGCCGGCCCCGCCACCGCCGCTGCCAGCGCCGTGGAGGGAAAACTGACCGATCCGAGAAAGTTTCTGTAACCACAGATTTCACGGATTTCACAGATGATGCTTTACAAAGAAACTACAAACAGGATTTTGAATGCCGCCTTTGAAGTTCACAAACACTTAGGATGCGGGTTTCTTGAATCCGTTTATGAAGAGGCTTTATCCAGAGAATTTGAATTTCAGCAAATCCCCTATGAGCGGCAGAAAACCTTAAAAGTTTTCTATAAAGAAACCCCTATCAAAGACTTTGTCATTGATTTTTTAGTAGACCAGACTGTAATCGTCGAGATCAAGGCCATTCAGAATTACACCGATACCGAAATCGCTCAAGTAATCAACTACCTCAAAGCCAGCAAATATGAGGTGGGACTTCTGCTCAATTTCGGTGCGTCTTCCTTGCAATACAAACGACTGATTTGTTCAAAATATAAAAACCTTGAATCTGTGTAATCCGCGAAATCTGCGGTTTCGTTTTAACAGGAGATGAAAAATGCCCAAAGCTCATGTGTACAAACGCGACCACATCAATACCGACGAAATCATTCCGGCCCGGTATCTGAACACCGACAATGTCGCCGAACTGGCCAAACACTGTCTGGAAGACCTGGACCCGGGCTTTGTAAAGAAATGCACCCCCGGCGATGTGATTGTCGCCGGCGATGACTTCGGCTGCGGCTCGTCGCGGGAGCATGCCGTCTGGGCCATACAGGGGGCCAAAGTCGGCGCCGTCATCGCCCATTCCTTCGCCCGCATCTTCTACCGCAACTGCATCAACGGCGGCTTTTACCCCATTGAGCTGCCAGGCGCCCTCGAAAAAATCCGCGACGGCGATGAACTCCAAATCGATTACGAAGCCGGCACTATCCGCAACAAGACGCAGAACACAACCATCCGGTTTACTCCCCTGCCGGACTTCGCCCTGGCCATCGTCCGCGACGGCGGTCTCTTGGAGCACATAAAGAAAAAGGAAAAGGGGAAAACAGAAAATGTCCGCTGAAAAAGAAACATTTGTCAAGGAACTCAAGAAGCGGTTCTATTTCATAAATTCCTGTCTCCAGTGTATGAACGTGTAAAGGGAAACGACAGTTTTCCCCTTTGCCTTGTCCTTTTTCCTTTTCTCTTTTGCCTTTTTACCTATGAAGCAGCGGGCTGAACGGAATCGGACAATTGGCCTGACGGAAGCGGAAAGGCAGACCTATGCCAAACAGCTTATCCGGCTGGATCGCCCGGTCCGGGTCAAGGAGATTCTGGATACCACCCTCTGTCAGGATATGCAGGAGGCCTGCCGGTTTCTGCCGGACGGCATCGCAGACCTGCTCTTTCTGGACCCGCCGTACAACCTGAACAAGGCCTTCAACGGACGAACCTTCAAAAAAACCTCTTCGGAGCAGTATGCCGCCCGGCTGGAGGGCTGGCTGGCGCCGCTCCTGCGGCTGCTGAAGCCGACCGCCTCGATTTATATCTGTTCGGATTGGCGCGGCTCCTCCGCCGTCCAGACCGTTGCGGAAAAATATTTCATCGTCCGCAACCGCATCACCTGGGAGCGGGAAAAAGGCCGCGGGGCCAAAACCAACTGGAAAAACTGCTCGGAGGATATCTGGTTCTGCACCGTTTCCGACCGCTATACCTTCAACGTGGACGCCGTCAAACTCAAACGGCGCGTCCTGGCCCCCTATACCCATCCGGACGGAAGCCCCAAAGACTGGGTACCCGCCGCCGAGGGCCCCTTTCGGCTGACCGCCCCCTCCAACCTCTGGACCGACCTGACGGTCCCCTTTTGGTCGATGCCCGAAAACACGGATCATCCTACCCAGAAACCGGAGAAACTGCTGGCCAAAATCATCCTGGCTTCCTCCAACCCCGGCGATGTCGTTCTGGACCCCTTCCTCGGCTCCGGCACTACTTCCGTGGTTGCAAAAAAACTGAACCGACGCTATATTGGCATCGAAATCGACCCCCTGTTTGCCTGTCTGGCGGAAAAACGTCTCCTGCTGGCGGATACGGATAAAACCATACAGGGCTACGCAGACGGCGTCTTTTGGGAACGAAACGCAAGACCCATATAAAAAAGCAACAAATAATCTGAAGAAATGGAAAGGATGCGGTTGGATGAAGACGTACAAGATTGCCGTCATCGGCGGAGACGGCACCGGCCCGGAAGTGATTGCGGAAGCAGTCAAAGTGATGGATGCGGCCGCCGCCAAGTTCGGCTTTAAAACGGACAAAACCTATTTTGATTTCGGCGGCGAGCGCTACAAACGCACCGGCGAAACCCTGCCGGACAGTGCCGTTGAAGAGCTCAAAAAGTTTGACGCCATCCTGCTGGGGGCCATCGGACATCCGGATGTCGCTCCGGGCATTCTCGAAAAGGGCATTCTGCTCAAGCTCCGCTTCGCCCTCGACCAGTACATCAACCTGCGGCCCGTCCGGCTCTTCCCGGGCGTCGAAACCCCCATCAAAGGCAAAGGTCCGAAGGAAATCGACTACGTGGTGGTTCGGGAAAATACCGGCGATGCCTACACCGGCACCGGCGGCATCACGATGAAAGGAACCCCCCACGAGGTCGCTGTTCAAACCGCCGTCTATACGCGCTTTCAGGTGGAACGCTGCCTGCGCTATGCGTTTGAATACGCCCGCAAGTACGGCAAAAAGGCCCGCGGCGTCGGTCCGGAAAACACCGTCGGTCTGGTTGGAAAAACCAACGTGCTCACCTACATTTACGACCTCTGGGAACGCGCCTTCCACGAAATCGGCAAAAAGGATTATCCCGATATCCGCCGGGACTATTACCATGTGGATGCCTGCTGCATGTGGATGGTGAAAAACCCGGAATGGTTTGACGTGCTGGTGACCGGCAATATGTTCGGCGACATCATCACGGACCTGGGCGCCATCACGCAGGGCGGAATGGGCATCGCCGCCGGCGGCAACATCAATCCGGAAGGCGTTTCCATGTTCGAGCCCATCGGCGGCTCGGCCCCGAAATACACCGGACAGGGTGTCATCAATCCGCTGGCCGCCATCTGTGCCATGCAGATGATGCTCCAGACACTCGGCGAAGAAAAAGCCGCTCAAAAGGTGGAAGACGCTGTCAAATATGTTACCGCCAACAAACTCAAATCTCTGGCAGCAGGCAAAATGGGCTATTCGACATCTCAGGTCGGCGACCTTGTAGCCGAAAAAGTGGCTGAATAGAAAAAACGACAGAGGGCACTCCTGCGGGAAATGCCCTCTGTCTTTCAATCCATTCAAGAAAGGAGTTTAATATGGGCAAACATCTTTCCTTTTTCCTTGCGGCCGCTTGGATCGGCTTGATTTGTACAACCGTCCGGGCCGGAGCCCCGACGCAAAATCTGCTTCAAAATCCCTCATTCGAAAACGGTTCTCTGGAAAATCCTGACTCTTGGATTCGTTCCGCCTGGGCCGGACAGGCCGATGCAGTCATCGTTCAGGAAGGCCGCCGCAATTCCCGCTGTGCCAAAATCACCTCCGAAGGGGCCGATGCCGCCTGGTCGCAAACCGTGTCCATTCAGAAGTGGGGGCGGTATCGGCTCAGCGGCTGGGTCAAAACCGAAAACATTGTCCCCAAAGGCGGACAGGGAGTCCTGCTGAATGTCCACGGAATGGACGGCGCGCAAACCCGAGCCCTGACGGGAACCAACGATTGGACACGCCTTCAGTGTGAATTTGACATTGCCGGCGTCAATCAAATTATGATTAACTGCCTTTTCGGAGGTTGGGGACAAGCCGCCGGCACGGTCTGGTTTGACGACATCTCTCTCGAATTGCTCCAGGAGAAAAAAATCACTTCAGAAACTGTGAACGCTTCCATCCAAATCGACCCGTCCAAGCCGTCCGAACCCATCTCGAAATATATCTACGGCCAGTTTATTGAGCATCTCGGACGCTGTATTTACGGCGGCATCTGGGCGGAAATGCTCGAAGACCGAAAGTTCTACTTTGCCGTGCCCGCGTCCGGTTCAATCTGGCGGACTACCCGCGAGCAGGCCCGTGTCCTGGCTGACTCCCCCTGGAAGGTCATCGGCCCATCGAATGCCGTTTCCATGACAACCGAAGCCCCGCTGTCCGGCAAACACTGTCCGCGCATTTCTCTGGCAAACGGACAAGCCGGCATTTTCCAGGAGGAACTGGCCGTTTTGAAAGGCAAAGAATACACCGGACGGGTTGTTCTCCGGGGAAATCCCTCCGCCGCTCCAATCCAGGTGCGTTTGGTCTGGGGCAGCAGCGCTGAAGAGGGACAAACCGTCACAATTTCCTCGATTACCGATTCCTTCCAGCCCTATCCGTTTGCCTTCAAGGCGGGGGCGGACAGTGAAAACGCCCGGCTCGAAATTGTCGGCACAGGCAAAGGCACCTTTGACATCGGAGCCGTTTCACTGATGCCTGCCGACAACGTTAAGGGCTTCCGCAAAGACACCCTCGAACTGCTTAAGAAACTGAACAGCCCCGTTTATCGCTGGCCCGGCGGCAATTTTGTCAGCGGCTACGACTGGCGCGACGGCCTGGGCGACCGGGACCGCCGACCCACCCGAACCAATCCCGCGTGGACCGGCATTGAAACCAACGACGTCGGCATTCACGAATTCGTTGAATTATGCCGGCTCATCAATGCCGAGCCGATGATCGCCGTCAACACCGGATTCGGGGATGCCTATTCCGCCGCCGCCGAAGTCGAATACTGCAACGGTTCGGCCAATACCCCCAACGGCAAATGGCGGGCGGAAAACGGCCATCCTGAACCGTTCGGCGTCAAGTGGTGGTGTGTCGGCAACGAAATGTTCGGACGCTGGCAGCTGGGCTATATGGCCATCAATCACTATGTGCTTAAGCACAACTGGGTCGAAGAGAAGATGCGTCAGGTTGACCCGACCATTAAAACCATCGGCGTCGGCGAAGCCGGAGACTGGTCCGAACAGATGCTCCGGCACTGTGCCGACCATATGGACCTCATCAGCGAGCATTTCTACTGCCAGACGCGTCCGGACCTGACCGCCCATGTCCGGCAGATCCCTGATGCCATTCGAAACAAATGCGATGCCCATCGCCGCTACCGCCGGGAACTGCCCTCCCTCCAGGGCAAGGATATCCGGATTGCAATGGATGAATGGAACTACTGGTACGGCCCGCACGTCTTCGGCGAGCTGGGCACCCGATACTTTATGAAAGACGCGCTGGGCATTGCCGCCGGTCTGCACGAATACTTCCGCAACACCGACATCTGCTTTATGGCCAACTACGCCCAGACCGTCAACGTCATCGGCTGCATCAAAACCACGAAGACGGCAGCCGGCTTTGATGCGACCGCCTATCCTCTGATGCTGTACCGGCAGGAATTCGGCACCATCCCCGTTCAGGTATCCGGCTGGAATGAAAAACTCGACGTCGCCGCCGCCCTGACGGAAGATACCCGCTTCCTGACCGTCGGCTTTGTCAATGCAACCTTCGATACCTATCAGGTCAAGGTCGATATCCAGACCCTCAAGCCCGCCGGCAAAGTCCAGGGCTGGCAGATTGCTCACGAAGACCCGCTGGCCTACAACGACCCCGGCCGGCCGCCGGTCATCGACATCCAGACCCTCCCCGCGGCGGACTGGACGGGCAATCTGGCCCTAAAGCCCATCAGCATCACGCTTTACAAAATCCCCGTCCGCTGACGGATTCTGCCGAAAACCGCTTTGCAAAAACGCCGGGGCGTCTTTACAACCCCGGCGTTTTTCTTTATCCTGTCGGTGCCGAATTCATAAAACGAGGGATGCCCAATGCCGGCCAACCTGACACCCGAATACAAGAAAGCCGATGAGCAATACCGGGCGGCGACAACGGATGAAGAGCGCCTGCTGGCCCTCGAGGAGATGCTCCGCACCATCCCCAAGCACAAAGGCACCGAGCATATGCAGGCCGACATCAAACGCCGGATCAGCAAGCTCCGCGAAACGCTCGAAGGCCGTGCCAAAAAAAGCGGCGGCAAACAAACCGACCTGTTCCACATCCCCAAAACCGGAGCCGGCCAGGTCGCCCTTATCGGCACCCCCAACAGCGGCAAAAGCTCAATCCTGGCCGCCCTGACCAACGCACCGGTGATTGTCGCTGACTATCCTTTCTCAACCGACAAACCCGTCCCCGGAATGGCCCCCTTTGAAGACATCCAAATCCAGCTGGTCGATACGCCGCCGATTACCGCCGACTATGCCGCCCCGGGACAAGTCAACATCTATCGCGGGGCCGATCTGATTGCCGTCGTTATCGATTTGTCCGCCGACGTGCTCGAGCAGATGGATATCTGCCTTCGCTATCTCGATTCGCACCGGTTGATTCTGGATGATAAGACTCCGGCTTTTACTGAATCCGGCAGCCCGCTCGGACGCAAAACCTTCGTCATCGCGACCAAAGCCGACCTCGCCCCTGCCGGCACACTCCAAACGCTTCGGGAACTGACGGAGCGGCCGCTAAAGTTTGTTGAAATCTCGACAAAAACGGGGCACAATCTGGATCTTCTTGTCCGCCGAATCTTCGAGATGCTCGATGTGGTGAGGATTTATGCCAAAAAGCCCGGACACGAACCGGACTTTAAGGATCCGTTTACGCTGCCCCGCGGCTCCACCGTTATCGACCTGGCCCGGAAAATCCACCGCGACCTGGCCGAACAGCTCAAATTTGCCCGGGCCTGGGGCGCTGCCGGCATTCACGACGGCCAGAATGTGCCGCGCAGTCATGTTCTGTCCGATAAAGAGATTGTCGAGCTGCATTTTCCATAAAGAGAATCAGGCCATCACCTTCATTTTCGCATAGAGAAATTCAGGGGCCAAGTCCGCCCCGTTTTCCCAAACTATCGTTTCGATATCCGGATCCACGCGAAAGGCCTTAAAACGTGCGAGGTCGCGCAGAGGCGAGAAAACCTCCCCCTCGAGGCAGTCGCTCAAATCCACAACCCCTTCCGCCCCGTCATTAAAACGAAGCCAAATCCGATATCCCCCCTCATATCTTGCCTCTCGAACATGCAGAAACATATGGTTCACTCCAACGGCTCTATACGGCGCAATTCTCTGTTTTGCTCCGCCAGACGCCAGTTTTCCAGCAACTCCTGAACATGAAGCCGCCGCCATTCCTCAATCAGCGCCAAGGCCCGAACAGACATCCTGCCGTTCACCTGTCCAGTCTCAATTTCCACGACTACCTCATCATCCTGGTACCTGGCATGAAAATGAGGCGGACTGTGATCTCGCCAGTACATGTAAATTAGAATCCCGAAAAATCGACTGATAATAGGCATAATTATTCCCTTTTAATTTTACCAAATCACACCTTCACATAAAAGCAAAAAGATGGAGAACCCGGCAGGAGAATGTCCGATAAAGAGATTGTCGAGCTGCATTTTCCATAAGAAACCGCAGAGAAGCCCGTAACTTCGGCGGGGGACGAAAACAATCCCTGCCGCTGTGTGTTTACCCTTTCCGTAATCCGGCAAACCTGTGGTTCAAAGCAGAAACCCGTGCGAATCGGCGGTTAACTCCTCCGTCTTTTTATCCGATAAACCCTCCGGAGGATGAAGGTCTATATTATGGAGAAGAACGAATCCGCGGCTGCTGCGGGAAATCTGCGGGGAAACGCGGTTAAAAAATCTGTGAAATCCGTGGTTTAGAATCTGTGTAATCTGTGAAATCTGTGGATAAAAAAATCTGTGAAATCTGTGTAATCTGTGGTTTAGAATCTGTGTAATCTGTGAAATCTGTGGATAAAAAAATCCGTGAAATCCGTGGTTTAGAATCTGTGAAATCTGTGGAGAAAACCTGTTCAGCTTTTTCGCTGGTGGAGCTGATGATTGTGGTGGCTATTCTGGGGATTCTGGCCGCCCTGGTCATCCCTGAAATCCAGGGCCAGTCCCAGCGGGCCAAGGAAGCCGCCGCCAAAGAAAACCTCCGCATCTTCCGCGAGGCCATCGAACGATACGCCCTCGACCACAACGGCATTCCGCCAGGATATCCAAATAATGATGTGACGAAAACCCCTGCGGGGCTGTATGTGTTAAGCCAGCTAACAATCCTGAATAAATATTTACCGAAGATTCCCAAAAATCCACTCAATGGATATTCTGCCATATATGTAGTAGGTGAGGGTGCAACAATAACTGACGGAATGATGGTTGGGTCTGCCCACGGATGGATATATCAACCTTTCACAAAGTCAATAAAACTTAATATATCCGGCATTGATAGCGAAGGGAAACCTTACTTTGATTATTAATCTTCTTCAGATAATCCTTTTATTTTTGTAAAAACGACTTCTCCCTTATCTTCATCTCCCGATTCAACTGGAAGTTGGTAATCCAAAAACCTCCTATCACCAGTTGAGGCAATATACTCAGGAAAACTAAGCCAGCTGAGCACCCAACGGTCTTCTCCCTTTTTGGGCAACGAACCCATAAATACATCCCGACTGGAACCTTTTACAACGTTGCCACCTCCAAGATCATAATAAAACCTTTTGATGTTAATTTCAATCGTTATAAATCCATTTTTTCCATCATATTGAACACACCAAGGGCCCGGTTCAATTATAGCCATTCCATTGTTAATTAAAGGAAATGACGCTGTCTCATCTGCTTTCAATGCAGCACGGCCAATTGTATGACGTATCTTTGAAAGTCGTCCATCCTTTTCTATCCGAAAAATCCACCCGTATTCTTCATTTTCCCACACGCCGGCTGCTACTGCAGGGAATTTTTGAGCATCAATCAAAATAACCCCGTCGGTTGTGGCGCTAAACGCAGAATTAGACTCTTTACCAGTCTTTAATTCATCTGAACAGCCCAAAAGACAAACACAACCCATCAAGACAAATACTCTACGCATAGCATTCTCCCTTTTTATCTTTCGCGCTTTGAGTATATTTTACCCTCTTCAGCAAAATCTTCCAAAGAAAAAAGCCCTCCTGTGCGGGGAGGGCTTTTTGTAAACACGCGTGAATTCGCTGCCTTTTTCCGGTTCTCAGGGAACTGGCTCTTATTTGCGGCGAAGGAACAGGCCGCCCAGACCCAGCAGCAGCATCGAAGCCGGCTCCGGAATCACAAATGCCGTTCCAAAAATCGTCGGTGAGCTGCCGTCAACTAGATCTATACGACCCAATCCCATGTCGACATCACCCAACTTTACTCCATCAAAGGTTGCTACGCAACCAATTCCGGGTTGAAGAACCCCCTTTTGGGAAGACGCAACATTAATTTCCCATGCATGGACCAAACCAAGAGGAAGTTCCATATCAGCGGAGTCAACAACCCCATAATCCACAATGTAACTCAAATCTCCAGCTGCAGCCATTGGCGTCAAAATTACAGTGCCAGTGAGAGTCGGGGTATACATAAGCATAACATTGTAGCCATCGCTATCATCCGAGTGGATACCAACAGAATTTCCACCCTTCTCAAACTGAAGCGTCCTTAAGCCCGCCGGGGCCAAAGAAACTAATCCCAGAACCAGAATCAGACTTAACAACTTCTTCATCATCGTTCTCCTTTCAATTGTTCGAACAATCGTTGTTTCTTGACGTTAACTTCCCGCGTGTGAAGTGTGTGTCAACAAATTAAGGCGTTACCCAGAAATTATAATTTGCAGAATCGCACGGGGTCAATCCCGGGCCCTTCGGAGGCTCTTTCACATCATAAGACGCAAGCAAAATATTCAAATCTTGGTTAAACACTCTCCGAAAACCTGTAATCGCATTGCCTTCTTGAAGATGGTCAAAATCTGCACATATCCCATTTGTTATCGTCGCGATGCCAGGACCTTTCGGGGGTTCTTTGACATCGTAAGCAGATAGCAAAATATTCAAATCCTGATTGAATACTCGGCGGAAACCAGTGATAGCGTTGCCTTCCATTGTTCCATTTGCATCGCCACGACAATTGTACTGGTAGCACCAGCAATTGGGCTTGCCGAACTGGACCCACGCCGCATAGAAGGGGGCTGTAGACTTAACGCATTCCTGGGGTGCGGAGGCGATATCTGCACAAGCGGTTGCGGAGACGGTGCCGAGGTTGTCGCCGACGATTCCGCCGCGGAGGGCATCGGGCTCAATGCAGACCTGAGCTGTGCTGCCGCCGAAGTTGCTCAGTTTGATGTTGGCCAGAACACCGCCGGCCGCCACACCGCCCTGGCTGCCGCTGTTGTCCAGCGCACCCAGGCTGATGACGAACGTGGTGGCAGGCAGGGTCGCCAGAACGCCCGCGGCATCCGGATCGGCCAGGGCATGGGCACCCGTGCCGGGCAGGGCTGTCTCA